>JAEEGL016219089.1_pt1 | contig 39488 bp, 38 predicted proteins | sample 9134231 | NCBI WGS metagenome assembly JAEEGL01 (sample SAMN16246548, study PRJNA631951) | gut metagenome | biome: gut microbiome; feature: rumen; material: fiber-attached | host: Bos | place: Iran: Karaj | collected 2018-10
AAGTTTTTCGAAAACAGCATATATAGGATCTCCGCCGTTGTTGAATCTCATTTGTCTGTCTTTTTTGTTAAGATAATAAAACTGAAAGTCAGAAGGAATTTCGATTGCTCCGGTCGGTTTTTTATTTCTTTCTATTGCATCGTATAAAGCTGTCATTTTTAATAATCTCTCTTTTAATATCTCTTACATATATATAAAGTATATGAGATTCAAAAAATTGCCTTTTTGGTTGCCGAATATTAAGAAATGTTAAGACGAATTTTTAAGGTTTAACAATCATAAATGATTTTAATGCTCTGCCGGTATCACCGGAATCCTGAGTTGAGATAACATTTATTTTTTTGTAATTAAGTGAAGTAGAACTTCCGCCGTCGAATGCCATTGCTGTATCAAGTTCGTACTGTTTGCACAAATCTCTTGCCTCAAAAATATCCATTGGGTGTTCATTTGTCACAATAAAAATATGAACCTGCTGATCGCCCTTTGGTAATGTTTTTATACCGATTAAAGTTCTCGGTGTTTTATGCAGCACAGATGCCGACTCACGTACAATATTTCCTTCTTTATCTTTAGCAATAAAAAATTCTTCTTCCAGTCTAAGATTCGGCAGCAACTGCGGACCGCCCTGACCTGAAGTTACTATCGTACACATAAAATCTACACTTGCATTGTGTTGTGCAATTTCATATTTTAGTTTACTGTCACAATCAAGAATTCTGAATTCGGTTCTGTTCAGAATTTTCTGCATATTTCTTCTAAGAACCGGATTTATCATCATGTTTTCATTAAAAATAGGATCTTCGACTGTTTGTGAATTATTAACTATATATGATATTGTTTTTTGGTTATTCGGATCAAAAAAACCGGCATTAATAGTAAGCAGCGAACCGGAATTTAAGTGAGCCTCTTTGTTGGTAATCAGGTTTTGGGAAGATATAAAACTAATTTGTTTTTTAATTTTATTTCCTGATAAAACAAAATGATAAATTCCGTCATTATACTCCATATCAATAGGTGAAGCATATGCTGAACCGATTATAAATATTAAAGTATATAATAAAACTGCTATTTTTTTCATTTTACAACTCCTTTGTTTTATAAAAAGCGACTATAGCAAACGAGAATGCTATCGGCGGAAATGCCGCAGATATTATAGGAAGTAAAATACCTTTTTCTGCAAGCAAATCAAAAAACGGTAATGTAATATAATATAAAAATATACATGCAATAGCAATTGTAAACCCGACAAGACGTTGTTCTCTGGGCTTACTGAAACCGAGCAAACATCCCATTATTGCAAGCAACACACATACAAACGGATGCAGAAAACGTTGATAATACTTATTCAGCATTAGCCTGTAGTCTTCATCCAGTCCTTCCTGTTTCAATAATTTTATATAATATTTTAAATCTTTGTTATTAATCTCTCTGTCACGTTTCGTGGAATTCAGCATTATAGTATATGCCCCGTCTGCTTCCCGACCACTAAGAACTTCTACCGACGGTAGACTTCTAATATCATGGAAAATTCCGTTTTCATCAATGTTATATGACGTTACATCTTCAAGTCTCCAACATGATTTTCCGCCGCAATCTTTAATATAGTATCCTTTTGCACCTACAAGGATATTTGAAACCCCATGAAGATCGTCATATATCTGTCTTGCAAAATTCATAACAATAACTCCGTCCATCTCACCATTAAAATACCTTGATACAATAACAGCCTGATTCGGATACTGGTTCTCATCTTTTTTAGTATATATATATTGAGTTAATGCCTGACCGCCTTTAATCTCAATGAGTTTTTGGCAGCAATACGGAATCCATTTATCGTATGTTACAAAGCATAGATAAGTAAATATTAAACTTAATACAAGCAGCGGTGCCAGAATTCTGCGAAATGACATCCCTACAGCCCGGAATATAGTAAGCTCTGAATCTTTACTTAGTTTATCAAATGTAAACAATGAGCCAAGCAATAATCCTACAGGGAAAGCTTTTCCGAGGATTTTGGGAAGTTCATACACAAGCACCAAAACTCCTGTTTTGACGGTGTACTCACCCTCTAATATTTTCTTAATTGTATTTAGTAGCATTTCCGGTGCTATCCATACTATTGTAAACAAAAGAATTGCAACAACAGTTGTAACCAACACCTGCTTAAAAATATATCTGTCATATACGGTAAAAAGTTTTTTCATTTACAGCTGGAAGTCCTTTCCTAAATAGAATTCTTTTGCAACAGGATCTTCCGCAACATCCTTGCTATTTCCTTCAATTTTAATTTTACCGTCAAATATTACATAAGCCCTGTCAGTAATAGACAATGTAGCCTTAGGGTTGTGGTCTGTTATTAAAACACCGAGACCTTTTTCTTCAGAGATTTTTCTGATATTTGATTTAATATCGCCAATTGCAATCGGATCAATTCCGGCAAAAGGTTCATCAAGAAGCATAAAATCGGGGCTTGCAGCAAGTGCTCTTGCAATTTCAACACGACGTCTTTCACCACCGGAAAGTGATACTGCCTGATATTTTCTTAACCTTTCTACACCAAACTCATTAAGTAATTCTTCCAGCTTAGCCCTCTTTTCATTAACCGTTAATTTATCATTCATCTCAAGAACAAGTTTAATGTTATCTTCTACCGTCAGTTTTCTGAAAATAGAATTTTCCTGCGGCAGATAGCCGATTCCTGCCTTTGCTCTTTTGTTCATAGGCCAGCTTGTAATATCTTTTCCGTCAATATATACCGTTCCGGAATTTGGTTTTACCAATCCGACAATCATGTAAAATGTAGTCGTTTTACCGGCACCGTTAGGACCTAAAAGACAAACTACTTCTTTTTTGTCCATATAAAATGTTACGTCATTTACAACACTTCTGTCACCGTATATTTTAATTAAATTATTAGCCTCTATTCTCATTAAAAATCCCCACAATATCTATTTTACAATGATACTACAAAATAAACCGATAATAAATTGTAAAGTTTTGTTACAAACATTTAGCAAAAAAGTCAATTTCCGAGAAGCAAAATACTTTATATATGTGTAAGGTTAAAATTAGGTTAATTAAATACAAGTCATTGTAGGAGGTTCACTATGAGCGGTGGTCAAAGCATATCACCATTAGGAAATATCGGATTGGGCGGCAGCGGAATGTACAGCTCATATGATCCTGCGATGATGGCTATGATGAGCGGATATAACAGCGGCGGATATGGTTCCTACGGTAATTACGGAATGGGAATGGGCATGATGGGTATGATGGGTATGCCTGATTCCGTTATTAATCAGCAAATGGAAATGATTAAAAAAATGTATGAAACTCAGCATCAGATTGAAACGCAAAGATTACAGCAGGCAACTGATATGCACGCATTAACTCAGCAGGCTGAAGTTTATAATCTGTCAGCTCACGATAATGCATTTTTCCAGAAAGCAATGTTAGACGGATATGTTCAAAAGGGCATAAGAGAAATCTACGATGCAATCAGAGAAGGAAACAGCAAATACGCATTACAAAAATTTTATCAGTTAAAGCAAGGTATTTTGGTAAACTACAGTGATTATTTTAATTCTGAGCAGGGACAGAAAAATACAAGAGAAAACTTAGACAGATTAATACAGCTTTTATATACAAAAATCGCAGGCGGATACGATCCGAAAAATCCTGCACCGGATATGATTAATGACATTCAGCAATACAGTGAATCGCCGGTAAAACAAGGATTCAACATGGCATTCCTGGGCGAACACGGTCATAACGACATATATGGCGATCAGGTATTAAATCAGATGTTCGGAAGACACATTAATGATGCCGGCAGCAAACACAGAGCACAACAGGTCGGAGCATTGGGCGCACATATTACGGAAGGTGCTTTGGCAACAGGTGTAGGTGCAGCAGGCGCTACAGCAGCCGGTGGTGTAGCTTACGGTCTTACTAAAGGAATAGCTGCTCTGTTCGGTCAAGCTAAAAGAGTTAAATTCAGCGGAAAAGTTGCAGGAGCAGTTGCCGGATTAGGAGCATTACTCGGACTTGGAGCTGATATCTGGTGGCAATTTACAAGATAATAAAAAATCCTTTCTGTTTAACTTAATATAAAAACCCTTCTTTAAAAAGAAGGGTTAATTTTTTAATACTATTTTATTTTTTGAATAAATGACAAACAATCACAAACTGTGATAGAATGTTTCATAATCAAAAGGAACTTATAAATATGAAGTCAAAAGAAGAAGTAGTAAAAGAGATGCAGCTCGTCGTTGAACAGATGAGATTGGATGATATAGAAGAAAATCCTGACTGCGAACACGAATTTTTTACCTGTAATGCCTGCGGAGCGGTAAAAGATTTGGCAGGTTCGGTTCAGTACGGAATGTATCGTTTGTGTAATGATTGTGTTTTGCTGGCAGAAGTCGGCTTTGAACTTGGGCAAATTAAAGATATTCAAGAATTAATTGATGCTATGGAAGATAAACGTCTTGAAGCAGACTGCGAATTTATCAAAGAAGAAGAAAAAAGAAAACAGGCATTAGACAATGCCGAACTTAATTAAACCTTAAACGATACTGTTGAATATTCGGGAAATACATATTCTCTGACAAATCCGTTACTGTCAGTATTTACTTTATCAAGTATATCTTTTGCCTGAATATATGAAAGGCCGTATTCGTCAGCTATTTGATACGGGCTCATGGTTCTGTGCATACCATTCCTTTTCAGTTCAGTAATTATCGTACTCGAGTTCTTCGGTAATGTATATTTTTTTATTTCTGTCTTTATGTTTTTTAGGGCATCCGTTTGACGAAGTTCGGTTTTAACAGTCTGAATCGTTGTATTTGCAGCATCCTGACGGATTTTATTTTCAGCATCTTGAACATCTTCTTCTGTTCTGTTAATTCTTGTAAAATTACTCTTAATATCAGATAATGCACGTCTTGTTATCTGGTTTCTTTCAGTATTTACCTTTTTTCTTCTGCTTCGTCATTTGCATCTTTGCTGCTTTTTGCATAGGAATTTAATGCAGATCTCATATCTGCTAACATCTGATGTGATACACTTTTTAATGAACCGGCACTATCAGTCATTAACCTTCACCCCTAATGCAATTTATCTGGCAATATTATAAGTCTAAATAAAAATATTTAAACCTTATTTTATAAATTATTAATAAATAATTAAAATTTAACGAAAAAATGTAAAATTAAATTCGTTTGATATAGAATTATAAAAGAACTACACAAACGAGGTACAAATTATGTGGGATTATTCGGAGAAAGTTTTGGATCACTACAGAAACCCGAGGAATGTCGGCAAGATTGATAATGCAGACCTGATAGGAGAAGCCGGCTCGCTTGCCTGCGGTGATTCACTTAAATTATATTTAAAATTAGACGGCAATAAAATTGCAGATGCAAAATTTCAGACTTTTGGATGCGGTTCAGCAGTAGCATCATCAAGTATATTAACCGAAATGATTATCGGAAAAACTCTTGATGAAGCAAAAAAGATTACAAATAAAGATATAGCAGAAGAGCTTGGCGGACTTCCGCAAGAAAAAATGCACTGTTCTGTTATGGGACACGAAGCTCTTGAAGATGCACTAAAAAAATACTATGGGGGTAAGTATGAAGAAAATACTCCTGTTGAAACATCTGACAAAATAGTTTGTACCTGTTTTAACGTAACAGAAAACCAAATCTGGGAAGCTATAAAAATTAATAATCTCAAAACGGTTGAAGAAGTTACAAACTACACAAAAGCAGGCGGTGCGTGCGGAAGATGCAAAGGATTAATCAAAGATATTATTGACACATATTATAAGGGATTAAATAAAGCTGAAATCAAAGAACCCTTAACAGCTACTCAAAAAATTCTGAAAATAAGCAAAGTTATTGAGCAGCAAATTTCTCCCGAGCTTCAAAAAGACGGCGGAGATATTGAATTAATAGATATTGACGGAAATAAAGTAAAAGTAAAATTAACCGGAATGTGTCAGGGATGCAAAAATGCCCAAATGACACTCAAGAGCTTTGTTGAATCAATTTTGAGAGATAAAGTAGATACAAATATAGAAGTAGAACAGGTTTAGGAGAGATTAATGTTTAAAATCCGTAATATTTACATGAATCCCTCCGGAACATATGCTATGACAAAAGGAACGGAAAATCTTTACAGAGTATATAAAAATCCTAAAGCCAGAGATTTATTCATAAAAGCACAAAGAGCTGAAACAATTGAAAAACGAAAAAAATTATTTGATGAAATGGGAGAATACGAAATTATTAATGAAACTCCCAAAACACACCGCAGCAACAGAATTAAACAATTTTTGAAAGGACTTTTTAATGTATATTAATCCTATAAATAACCAAACATTTGAAGCAAAGAAATTCAGATTGATTGTCGATGATCAGATATATACACGTGTTGGCACCATGATGACAAACTTTAAAACAACAGGAAAATACGTCAGAGAATATAGCAATCCTAAAGCTGAAAAATTATATAAAAAAGCTCAACAAACAAGAGATATGGAAGAAAAAATCCAATTATATGACCAAATGGGACACTATGAACTAAAACGTTTAAACATAAAAGAACGATTACATAATACTATCAATAAATTATTAATGGATTATTTGTTTTAGCATTAAAGAGGTAAAATTTAGATGATATATTTAGACAACAACGCAACAACCGCAATCGATAAAACTGTTTTGGAAGATATGTTACCATACCTGAGTGGTGAGTACGCAAATCCTTCAAGTATGTATGATTTTGCAAAAAAGCCTGCCGCTGCAATAAGAGAAGCAAGGGCAAAAATGCGTGATTTCTTTGGTGCAAAAGATGAAAAAGAAATATTTTTTACTTCCTGCGGTTCTGAGTCAGCTAATATGGCAATAAAGGGTGTACTTAACTGCAACAAAGAAAAAAGACATATTATTACAACAAAAGTTGAACATCCTTGTGTTTTAAATACATATAAATACTATGAAAAACAAGGTTATGAAATCGATTATATAGGAGTAAATGCTCAGGGAGAACTGAATTTTGAAGAATTAAAAGAAAAGCTCAGAAAAGATACGGCTCTTGTATCTGTTATGTGGGCAAATAACGAAACAGGAGTTATTCATCCCGTTGAAGAAATTGCTGAATACGTAAAATCACATTCTCCGGAGACAAGAGTTTATGTTGACGGTGTTCAGGCAGCAGGTAAAATTCCTATCAATGTAAAAGAGACACAAATTGATATGGTTGGTGTTTCAGGTCACAAGTTCCACGCACCAAAGGGTATCGGCGCATTGTATGTAAAACCTGACGTTCGCTTAACTCCGCTTGTTAACGGCGGACATCAGGAAAGAGGTATGAGAGCCGGTACGGAAAATGTTCCGTATATTGTCGGTATCGGAAAAGCTGCAGAATTAGCAATGGAAAATATGAATCATGAGTTAACGGAAGTAAAAAGACTTCGTGATAAATTAGAAGCCGGTATTTTAAAAAGTGTATTTAACGCAAGACTAAATACGGGTATTTCGAACAGAGTTCCGAACACTACAAACATCGGTTTTGAATATGTAGAAGGCGAACTAATCTTATTACACTTGAGCGATATCGGCATTTGTGCAAGCTCCGGAAGTGCCTGCACATCAGGTTCTCTTGAACCAAGCCATGTACTTAGAGCAATGGGAATACCATTTACCGCTCTGCACGGTTCGATAAGATTTTCACTTTCAAGATTCACAACAGAAAAAGATATTGATTTTGTTATTAAAAATATACCTGTTATAATGGATAAATTAACAAAAATTTCTCCATTCCAAACTGAATTGGAAGAATTAAGAAAACGCAAAGGAGTTTAATAAATGATAGATATTACTTTTGAAAATACGATAAAACCAATATTAATGTTTTTTGTAAAACATGCTCCGTTTATTTTCGGGGTAATAATCAATGTTATTATAATTATGGTAATCAATAAGATTATTAATATTTTTGAGGCAAAACTAACTGCAAGATTAAAGGAAAAACATTCCGATTCTACACTTTTAAATCTTTTGCCGATATTGGTAAAAGTACTAAAAGCCGTTATTATATTTATGCTTTTGGTTGGATTTTTGGAAAGCTTTGGATATAATGTTTCTTCAATTATTGCAGGTTTCGGAATTACAGGTATCGCAGTAGGTTTTGCCGCTAAAGAAACTATCGGTAACATATTTGGCTCTCTCGGACTTCTGGGCGATAAAGTTTATAAAATCGGTGACTATATCAAGTTTAACGGGCTTGAAGGATATGTTGAAAAAATTAACCTTCGTTCCACTTCCATAAGAACACTGGATAATTTTGTAGTCAATGTTGCCAATAATAAAATTGCAAACGAAGAAATTACAAATGTTTCCAAGTGCAAAAAAAGAAAAATTGATATAACTGTCGGAATTGAATACGGAACTCCAAACGAAAAAATCGACAGAGCCATTGAAATATTAAAAGAGATTGCAACAAATAACGAACAGATAATCGGTTCGGGCATGTTTACCACCATTGATGAACTGAACAACAGTTCTATTGATATAAGATTTTTCGGATATACTACGGAAACCACCTGGGCAAAATACAAAGTCGTCAAGGGAAATATTATAAGAGAAATTATTCACCGCTACCGTGAAGAAGGAATAAGCTTTGCATTCCCGTCCACAAGTGTTTATATTGAAAAAAACGGAAACTAACCGACAGATTTTATTATTGCAACAATCTTTCCGATTAAAATTAAATCAGTAAAACTCTTTGAACTGATTGTACGTACTCTGTACTCAGGATTATCTGATTTTATGATAATTTCATCTATATTTTTTGATAATCTTTTAACAAAAAATTCCGAATTATAACAAAATACATAAATTTTGTTATCCTGAATCTGATTACCGTTCCAGTGTTCGACAATAAGTTTATCTCCGTGTTCTATAGTCGGGGACATACTGTTACCGGTTGCATTTATCATTGAATATAATTTATTTTTTGAATAATCACTAATCATAGATATTGAGATAGGCAATTTTGTTTTTTCACTGGAAAATACAATACTTCCTTCGCCGCAGCTTGCAAAAACGTCATTATAATAATCAATATAAATAATGTTGTGTTCTGTTTTCGGCATTGATGCAAACAATTTTACATTAAAAAAATCTTCGGCACGTTTCAGTTCGCTTACCGTAACTTCACTGTCATTCTTAATCCTGTTACTGACAGTTTGTCTTGTAATACCTAAACTTTCTGCAAGCATAGACTGATTAATTGTTTCACCGAGCTTTGAAGAAAGCAAACATATAAGTTCATCCAGTTTCATCACATCACCATAAATTAGCACTTGACATATTGTATCATATTATCTTACAATATATATATAATTGTAAATCGTTATTTGATATTTAAACATAATTAGCTTATTTTGTCAAATAACTATCACAAATATTTTGGGTTGGGGTAACAAATTTTATGATATACAGATACAATGTATCATGCAGTGAAACAAATAGCAAAAACTGGACTCAGACAGCAACAGATTGTTATAACCTTGGTTGTAATTGTTCTAAATGCACGATTTATAAATATTATTTTTCAAAAAGTTTATATAAATGCAAAATGAAATACACCGTAATTGAACTTATCCGGAAATTCGGGAAACCTGAAGATAACTCAAAAGAGGTGAGTAATTATTGAACAGGATTACAAGTGCGGAAAACGGGAAAAAGGGCGGAAGACCTTATGCAAGCAAATATGTTTCTTGTTTTATAATTCCGGGTATTAACACAGTGGTTTTAACAAAAAGGCAGTATGATACCTTAAAGGAAAAATTCGGAAAGGAACTGTTGCAAAAAGCCTTATTAATACTGGATAATTGGCTATGTACAAGTCCTGTCGGCATAAAACATAAGGGCAAAAATAACTATGCATATTTTCGCACCGACGGATGGGTAATAAATGAGGCAAGAAATTTTATTACTTAAAACAGAAACCGTCTGTTTTCATTCTGCTGATTACTTCTTTAATTTGTTCTTCCGGACAAACAATAGAAACACGGAAATATCCCTGTCCGTATTCACCAAATGCATCACCCGGAACAGCTACTACCCCTGATGTTTTCATTAAGTCATCCGTAAATTCCACTGATGTTTTATATCTTGGAGGAATCGGAAGCCAAAGGTAGAATGTTGCATCAGGTATATAAAAATCACCCCAGCCGAGTTCTTCTTTTAACCCTTTAACCAACAAATCCTGAGTTTTCTTAAACCTGAGATTTGACTCGGCAATATATTCATCCCCTTCTATAGAATTTATAATTTCAGCTCCGGCTTTTTGAATTGCCTTAAATAGCCCTGAATCTATTGTAGATTTGAGTTTTCCAAATATTTTAACCGCTTCGGAATTTCCGCAAATCCAGCCTAATCTCCATCCTGTCATTGCGTATGGTTTGGAAAAACTGAAAAATTCTACCGCAATATCTTTTGCTCCTTCAATTTCCAAAATACTCAACGGTCTTAATTCGGGTTTAAAATACAACTCAATGTACGCAGCATCAGATATTAACAAAATGTTATGTTTTTTACAAAATGCTACAATACTTTCCAAATATTCTTTTGTTGCAGTTGCTCCAAGAGGATTGTTTGGGTAGTTAATTATTAATGCTTTAACTTTATCAGGATTGTATCCGTCACTGATAAGTTGTGCATATACCTTCTCCATGTCGGGCATATAATTGTTTTCGGGCAGAAGCGGAACTGAATATGCTATCCCGCCTGAAACCTTAACCATTTCTTTGTATGATGCATAACCGGGATCGGGAACCATTATAATTTCTTTTTCATTTTCTTTTGTTGAAGGATTTAAAAGAACTCTGATAAAATTTGCAAGACCTTCTTTTGAACCTATTAAAGAAAAAATCTCATTATCAGAATCAAGTTCAACATTAAACTTTGCTTTCATACGTTTTGCGATAGCATCTCTGAGGTATTTTTCACCTTTGGGTGTTGAATACAAGTGTGCTCCCTTTTCATCCATAGCGGCTATTAAATCATTAATAACCTTTTGCGGAGGATTAGCTGTAGGAGCTCCCATAGACAACATAATCGGAGCCCTGTTTTTTGCAGTCAGCTCAGGTGTAATTTTAGCAACAGTTTCCTTTATACGGAACATTATATAAGTTTCTAAAGTCTGAACATAATCATTAAAAAATTCACGCATTCTATACTTCCTCATTCTTCTAACAGTGAATATTCCATATCATAACAACTGCGGCTAACATAATTATGGATAAATCCACTTTTCCATTATATACCAATATATTTTAAAGTGAATAGTTTTTTATTATATTATGCTTAATACAACTGTTAAGATACTCGATAGTATTCATTTTTTCCTTGTAAAGATATTTTAAAAAATTTAGATAAGAGCTTTCCTGCGAACTGAACATAATATTAATTTCAAAACCTTCCGAACAAAAAGGTTCATAGTCATAAACAACATAACTGTTGTATTTGCTTTTCCATTCTTTGCGTTCAACTCTGCAATTATTTTCTTCCGCAATATCTTCAAGCCAACCGACCAAATCACGGCTGATATTTTTTATTTCCAGATATTTATTTTGAATTTTTCCCATAATTACAAATCTCCATACAATGATTGTAAAAGAGTCTTTTTTGTCATAAATCACCTGATAGTTTAATTTATTATAAATATATGGAGTAATGCTTTAGTTTGTGATTTCAGTTATAAATTCAAATGAGCGGAACTTACAATTTTATCTATATTAAGTTCAACGTCATCTCCCTCTGTTGCAAACCATATTAAATATTCGATATTCCCGGCAGGACCTTTGATTGATGAATATGTGAGTCCCTTTATAACGTAGCCGAGAGATTTTACATGGTCAGCAATTCGCTGAATAACCGATTTATGAGTGTCTTTATTTTTAACGACACCGCCCTTTTCTACCAACTCCTTCCCTGCTTCAAACTGGGGTTTAATAAGACAAATCATCTCATGAAATTCCTCTGCAAGAAGTTTTTTTAAATTCGGAACAACCTTCTCAAGGGAAATAAATGACAAATCGGAAACCAAAAGGTCGGCAATCGGTTCATTTTCATTGTATATATCCTGCCTGCTACATATTTTTAAATTTGTTTTTTCAATTGTCTTTACCTTATCAGAACTTCTTATTTTCCAGTCGAGCTGACCATATCCTACATCAACGGCATAAACAAATTTTGCACCGTTTTGCAGCAGGCAATCCGTAAATCCTCCGGTAGATGCTCCGGCATCCAAACATATTCTGTCTTTTGGAGAAAAATTAAATGCATCCAGAGCTTTTTTTAACTTGAAACCGCCCCTTGATACATAAGGCATTGTTTTAACTCTGAAATCGTATTCTTTAGTTGTGTCAATTTGATATCCGGCTTTTGTAATTACCTCTGTTCCAATCATAACATTGCCGGCAAGAATAGCTGCGGATGCCTTGCTTTTGTTTTCAAAATAACCTAAATCTACTAATATTTTATCTAATCTTTCCTTTTTCAAATCCTAAAAAACCTTTCAGCATTTGTTGTTGTAACATCAATCAATTCGGCAAGAGGCATATTTCTTAATTCTGCTATTTGCTCCGCAACAAATTTGACATAAGCCGGTTTGTTTGGTTTTCCTCTGTACGGTACCGGAGTGAGATAGGGAGAGTCAGTTTCAAGTACAAGGTTACTAAGCGGAACTTCTCTTGCAACATCTTTCATTTTAACGGCATTTTTAAATGTTACTACACCACCCAGTGCAATATACCATCCTTTTTTTACACACTCTTTCATAAATTCAACACTTCCGGAAAAACAATGAAAAAGAACACCGTTTTTTGGATTTTCCTCATTAAGAATACCAAAACAGTCTTTGTGTGCTTCTCTGTCATGAACCACAAGGGGTAACTCCAATCGGTTTGCCATCCTTATTTGCCTTCTGAAAGCATCTTTCTGCATATCATTGTATGATTTGTCCCAGTAGTAGTCAAGCCCGACCTCTCCTACTGCGACAATTTTTGACTCGGACTTTGCAAGTTTTTCCATATAATTTTCAATATCATCATTATATATCTTTGCCTGATCAGGGAATAAACCTGTCATAGCATATATGTTTTCATGAGAATTTGCTATCTCAATAACCTTTTCAAAAGTTTCAGCACTTACAGAAGGAATTATTGCTTTTTTTACACCAAATGCATCCATATCCGATAACACGGTTTCAATTGTTACATCATTTTCTGCAATTATCATGTCTATGTGTGCATGTGTATCAATCAAATAATCTTTCATATAAATGATTATAACATCAACAAAATATCTGAAATTTATCGTTGATTGTATATAAAGAATAAAGAATTATACAAAATTATAACGTAACAAATATTTACACGGGTAAAATGCTTTAAAGACAAGTTGTTTGGTAACATAACTGTATCAAATATAAAAACTCCCCACTATCTTTTGTTAATTTATATATTTGTGATAAGATATTAATATACATTTCTGTGGAGTCCGGTAGGTGAAAAATCTATCATTAATATATAAAAACTTAATAATTTCAGGATTGGTATTGTTTGCCCTTATAATACCATGCGTTTGTTGTTCTGCAGAAGAAAATGTTGAAGCTGAAAACGGTTTGGATTTTGCAGAAGAATCTACTTATGATGCAAATACAGCCTACATTAGCGATATTGAAATTTTAGGTGCTAATATTATAAAACCGGAATTCATTTTATCCAAAATGTCATTAAAAAAAGGGGAACTTTATGACAAGGAAAAAATGCAGAAAGATTTAAAAACAATCTATAAACTCGGATTTTTCACTGAAAAAATGAAAGCCGTTCCTGTCAAAAATCCAAACGGTACTATTTCTCTAAAAATAATAGTAGAAGAAAACATCCCAATTACCGACTTCACAATAGAAGGAAATACCGTTGTTTCATCGGAAGAAATAATGCAATACCTTCTGCCCCTGAAAGGTAAACCGCAAAACATCGCTGCGATTAATCATGCAATGGAGCAGATTAACCAATGTTATTACAACAAAGGATATATCCTTTCAAAGATTGATTCAATTTATGATGATCCTGACGGAACACTAAACATAAGTATTAGCGAAGGAAAAATTAATTCCATATCTATAACAGGAAATGAAAAAACAAAAGAATACGTTATAGAACGTAATATTATGACAGAACCCGGAACTGTTTACAACGAAAATCAAATGAAGCAGGACCTGGTAAGATTATATTCCACACAGGCTTTCAAAGATGTAAACAGAACAATTGAAGCAACTCCTGATGATCCGGAAAAATATGATATTACAATTGAACTTAAAGAACAAAGAACCGCATCCGTTTCAGTCGGCGGCGGTTTGGATTCGGCAACCGGTGTTTTTGGTTCTCTCGCTATATCAGACAATAACTTCAGAGGAAGAAACCAAAGAATTTCGCTATCCGGCATGGTTGGTTCAGGTGTTCTTATGAGTGACTCCTCAATCCTCAATAAAATGAATTATCAGGCTGAAATCAGCTTTTTTGAACCGCATTTTCTGAATGCGGATAATTCTCTTATGAGTAAATTATACTTTAGAGATTTGGGCAGCTATCAGATACCGCTCGCAATGGAACGCAGAATCGGTATAGAAGGAACTCTTGCTCACAGGCTTAAGATAAACAAAAGAATGTCCTCAACATTAACGGTCGGAGGCGAATATATTAATCTGAGCGAAGGTGACTATGCAAGAATAGCAAGTTTATACAATTCTCACGGTTTAAGCATCGCAGACCGTGCCAAAGAACTTGAAGGAGGATACTTCCTTAAAATTGCACCGGGATTATCTTATGATTCAAGAGATACAGTAATGAATCCAAGACACGGTGCATTAGCATCTATACGATATGAAGAAGCTTTCGGGCTGGACGGATTTAACAAAACAAACGGCAGACTGTCAGGTATGGCGAAAAGATATTTCCCTGTAGCTAAGAAGTCATCTTTCACACTTACCGGAAGAGGCGGTTTGAAAATTCACGGTTCAAATATGCCTGAAGTTATGGCATATCGTTTAGGCGGACCATATACCATCAGAGGTTACAAGGTTAACGGTGTCGGTACAGGTACATCATTCATAATGGGTTCTGCAGAGCTGGCAACTCCAATACCATTCTCTGACAGACTGAAAATCAACTTCCTGCAAAATCTTAGAATTACATTCTGGGTTGACGCAGGTACAGTATTTAACCCGACAATATCAAGTGCATTATATGACAGACCGTTGCATGCAATTACTGCCGGTGTCGGTTTGAAGATAAATATGCCGGGTGTAGGACCGTTATCTATTGACTACGGTTTTCCGCTCACGAATCCGGGACCAAACGGAAACAGAAAAGGTTATTTTACGTTTGGTGTAGGAGATATGATGTACTAGTGTAAATTAGAATATAGTAAACGAATATAACGAAAGGAGTATTGATATGAAAGGAATTAAATTAGGTATTGCAACACTTGCAGTTATGTTAATAACAGGAATTGCAAATGCCGGCGGTGTCGGATATATTGATTACGTTAAGGTAATTGATAACTATGACTATGCAAAACAAGCTACAAAGGAAGTTGACGCAAAAGGCTTAGAAATGCAGCAATTTCTTGTAGATAAAGAAAAAGAGTACAAATCTCTTGATACACCATTGAAGAAACAAACATTTGAAGAAAGAGTTTCTCAGGAATTCAAATCAAGAGAAGCTGCTTACATGGCTCTTAAAGAAAAAAAGGAAATGGAAGTATATAACAGAATAAAAGATGCTGCAAAAGCTGTTATGGTAGAACAAAAACTTGATGCAATAATGGACTCAAGAGGAGTTTTTGTCGGCGGTGTTGATATTACACAAAGTGTAATAAGCAAGTTAAAAACTGTTAAATAATGTAATAACGCAGGGTTTTTACCCCGCTTATACAAAAGAATAGGGGAAAAGATATGTATAACAAGAAAATGCAATACGTAATAAAATCCGTTCAAACAGATGATAAGCAAGGATTGGAAGATTTGCTGAATCAAATGTCAGATGAAGGATGGGATTTATATACAATGCACGAAGTTGAGACAGAATCTTCGTACGATTTCAATTGCATTTTCATGCGTCAAAAACAGGAAGAAGAAAAAACTGATTTGGACGACATTGTTAACATTACCAGCTTCAAGTACCGTATGGAAAAAATGCTTGCTGCACCTTCAAGTCCGTATGCTTCATGCAAAGAGATTCAGCTGAAAATTTCAAATCAAAAAGAACGGATTAAAAAAATTAAATCACAGCTTGAAAGTGATAATCTTTCTCCTGACGATAAAAACCAGTTAAACATTCAGATGTCTGACGAATTAAAGCAGCTCGAAAATTTAAAACAAACTCTTGTTAATGAAATTTCTCCGGACACAATGTTTGCTACTATTAAAGAAGAAAAATTTGTTGTTAATTTATCCGAAGAAATACTTGAAGTAATATCAATGGAAGCTAACGATAATCTTTTGGCTGAAACAGTTAAAATAAGGCAAAAACTTGCAGATACTCTCGGATATGTTATTCCACACATCAATTTTCATAACAGTGACGAACTGAATCAAAATGAATTCAGCATAAAAATTCACGATATTGAACTTTTCAGAACAGTAGTTTTCCCCGGATATGTCGCATATTATAAAGACGAACTGAAGGGATACAAAATCACTGATGATGATATTGTTTTAACAGATGAAATAACCGGCAAAAAACTTATATGGATTCCTCAGCAAAAAGTTAAAAATTTCTGGCTGCACGGAATGACTGCCGTTCAGTACATAGGTAAAGCAATAGAGACTCTTGCTGTTGAAGAAGTTTCAGATATTATGGATTATAATGACATCAACAAGTATGTTGAAAAGGTTATGGAAACAAATTCATTCCTTGTAGATAATATTCTTCCTGACTTTATAACGGCTGCCGATTTAAAATATCTGTTAACTTGTCTGATAAGAGAACACGTTTCGGTTAAGAATATAGTATATATTTTCGAAAAAATTAATGATTATGCAAATGAACCCACCAAAGAAGATTTGCTTGATAAAGTAAGACTTGCTCTTTCCAAGCATATTATAAAAGATTTGGCAGAAAACGGAGAACTTAAAGTTATTGAATTTTCTGATGAAATACTTGAAAGTGTATATTCTTTCTTCGGCGGAGATAATGATGAAGATGATTCAATCATAAGAATAGAAGCCAAAGATGTCGAAGATATAGGTAATCGTCTTGTTAAGTTTGCAAAATCAAAGAAAATTACCAAGCCTGTTGTCGTAGTACCAATGGATATAAGACACATGATATTTGTAATTCTGAGCGAATTTGTTCCCGACTTAACAGTTCTCGCTCACGAAGAACTTGTATCGGAATGCGACATTAAATTTATCGGAAAGGTTGAATAACTTAACTAAAACCGTTCATTTTCAAAGCAGCAATTACACATTACCTGTCGAACTATTTCTGTCATCTTCCAGTTGTTTAAGTTGTTTTGCATCAACTTTTTCGTCATCGGTTGAATAAGAGCTTATACGATTGTCCTCAATTTCAACATTAACGTCTGCATCAACCATCTCAAGTTCTTCTTTTGCGTATTCTTTAATTTTGCCATCCTCGTATTTTACGGCAACAGAATTATTAAGGAACTGTATAAAGCAAACTTTGCCCAATCCTGATGGTGTCATTACTGTAGATCCTACAGGCGGCATTCCCTTAGCTGCTTCTATATAACTTGAATATTCATAAGTAAGACAGCAGAGCAGTCTGCCGCAAGTCCCCGAAATTTTTGAAGGGGTAATCGGCATTCCCTGGTCTTTCGCAAGTTTTACATTTATTGACTCGAATTTTCTGAGATAAGATGAACAACAAAACGGCTTGCCGCAGATTCCGGTTCCGTCCATAATTGAAGATTCATCCCTGACACCTATATGACGGAGATCTATTCTCATTCGTTTAAAAACCTGTGTTAAATCTTTTAAAAGCTCACGAAAATCTACACGTTCCGGAGCTGTATAATAAAAAGAAATTTTACGTCTGTCAAACGTAATACGACACTGAACCAGGTTCATTACGAGGTTATGTTTTTGTACAAGCTCCTTACATTTGAAAAATGATGTTACTTCTTCTTTTTTTAACTCCTCATATATCATCATATCTTCCTGTGTCATTAAACGCAGAAATTCAAATGGCTCGGCGGTTTTATCTGATTTTTCAAAGCAGGCTGAAATTTCTTTATTAACAAGAAAAGCTTTCATTACTTCTTCGCCCTTTTCAGTGCGGACAAGAACCAGCTTATCATTTATATCTTCCTGAATATCCTCCTGACCGTTTTGCACCAATGGGTGAATGGTATTTTTTAGATATTTAACCGCGTATTTTATCATAACATTCTTCCTTTTTTAATTTTCTGTTCATAAGTTTTGACAAAACTTCCTGCGGAGTAATATCAGTGTATACAGCTTCATATATTGCACTTGATACCGGAACTTCAAGCCCAAGTTTTGCTGCAAGGTCGCAAACTGCTTTAGATGTTTTTACACCCTCAGCAACCGAGCCGAGTGTAGCTAATATATCATCAATTTTCTTACCCTGACCAAGCATAGAACCGACAGTGTAATTCCTTGATAAAGGGCTGGAACAGGTTGCAATTAAGTCACCCATGCCGGAAAGTCCGTATAATGTAGAAGGATTGGCACCTAATTTAACCGAAAGACGAACTATTTCAGCCATTCCCCTCGTTAACAATGTTCCCATACAATTGTCTCCCAGATTCATTGAATGAGCAAATCCTGAGGCAATTGCTATTACGTTTTTAAGACTGCCGCCAAGTTCCACACCAATAACATCAGTATTTGTATATAGCCTGAACTTATTTGGCACATTAAGAGTCTTCTGAACAAACTCTGCAACTTCAATATCCTCACAAGCAACGGAAGCAGCTGTCGGCTTTCCTGCAAGTACTTCTTTAGCAAGTGTAGGACCGGATAAAATAACAACCTTTTGGTTTGGCAGAACATCTTTTATAACTTCTGACATTCTCATAAGTGAATTTAACTCCAAACCCTTAGATGCGTTTACAAGCGGAGTATTCGGATTAATTCCGGCTTCTTTCAACTGCTCGCATACAGGTCTTACTCCGCCTGTTGCAACAACAGAAAGTATTATATCGGCACCGCTTATTGCGGATTTAAGATTTGACGTAAACACAACTTTATTATCCAGCTGAACTTCTAAAGGTTTTGAGCAGTGTTTATTATTAACCAAATCTTCATTCAAATCACACTCTCTGCCCCAAACAGTTATTTCATCAAAATTATCATTCATTAACCAAGCTAATGTTAATCCCCAACACCCCGGTCCAAGTACAGTTAATTTCATATTTTAACCTCTCCTAAAAAACTCAATCGATAACATAATTATACAATAAAAGACGCATTATTGTAAATTATTGTTAAATAAAAGGGCAATTATTTAACAATAAAATACTTTATATATATAAGGGATATTATACACAGGGAAATATTATGGCAGTACAAAAAGCCGATAACACAAAGCGGACTGTTGTACCTAAAAAAACAACAGCAGTCAAAAAAGCACCGCATAAAAAATCAAAAGTAGAAATCAAATTTGCGACAAAGCCTGCGGAATCAAATAAGCCGCAAGCTGCTAAAGAATTAAGCATTGACTGCAAAAGTATTATTAACAGCATTACAGGTAAAGACAACTTAACCAAAGGGGTTGATTTAAATACTTATCCTGAAGTTTTGGTTAAAGATTTTAAGACTATGGTTAAAAAATCGCATCAGCATCTTTTGGGCTTAATTAAATTATACGAAGGCGATTCAGAGAATAATTATGAGGGGAAAGTCGGAAAAACATACAACGACAAGTACGGCAAAAAGACAAAAGGTTTTGGGTGTACAAAAACACTTGTTAAAATGAACACACAAGAAGATGCTTATTTACAGTTGGAAAAAGATTTAAAAGAAGCTGCGGAAACTGCAAAAAATAAAATTAATAACAGGCTAGGAAAAGGAACATTTGAGAAACTTAAACTTTCAATAAAAGAAGCACTTATTGACTTGAGTTTTAATAAAGGACCTGACAAAGTTGTAAAGCCTGAATTACTTAATGCAATAAAAAGAAATGATTATTCTGCCATTGTTGCAAATCTTTATTATGTCCATTCCGGAGAAAAGAAAAACGGTACGGAAGAAGATCCCGGATTATACAGAAGAAGCCTTAGCAGAATGATTCTTGCTACAAGAGATTTAACGGGAAAAGAAAAAACGGAAGCACAGGCTGAGATTGATAAATTTTACGAAAAAGCGAAAAGATGCTTTAAGAAAAATAATAAGCCCTCAACAGACCTTGATACAATTTATAATTATTACAAAACCGGAAAATTTGAGGAAGTTAAACAAAACAATAACAGTAACAACAGTATAAAAATGACAATCGGCGATGTATTTAAAAGCAAGGGCGGATGGTCAATTGCAAGAGCCGCTTATCAGGCACAAGATACGAGCAAAATGTCATTCAAAGAATACTATGAACTATTCCTCAAAATTAACTCGAAAGACAATCTTGATAATATAAGAGTTAATGGCGAGATAAACATTCCTGTTATTGATTCTAAAGGCACAGACAGCACAAAACTGATAGAAAACATTAACAAAATAGCAGAAAAAGATTCTGTTAATAATAAAAAAACAGAAATAACCGAAACAGAAACAAAAACAGAAAACAAGGAATCGGGATTCTTAACACGCATCGGCCGCTGGTTCAAAAACAAGTTGAAATCATTCGGCAGATGGGTAAAAGGTATTTTTACCCCGGATAAAGAAGCTTCCGGGATAGCCGGTTCAGAGGCTTTTCAAAAAGTAATAAAGGACGGTAATGCAAAAGAGATTGGTGAATTTACACTATACACTTTAGATTACACAGTCAAGAAAGGTGAAACCGTCTACGGAATATCAAAAGAATATGATACGTCACAAGATTTGATAAAAGATGATAATAATTTAGAGGACATTGCTAAAATTAATGAAAATCAGGTTTTAAAAATCCAAAAACTCGGATATAAAATAAAAGACAAAGAAACTTTATCAAGCATTTCGCAAAAATTCGGTCTGACTTTAGAAATTCTAAAAGATATCAACGGAATTGAAGATGCTGACAGTGTAAAAGAAGGACAAACTTTAGAAATACCCGGCTTTAGTTATACGGTCAAACCGGGTGACACACTTACGCAAATTGCAAAAAAAGTAGGTGTTACAGTAAAACACCTCAGAGCCATTAACGGACTGGATACAGATATTATTCACCCCGGTGATCAAATAATTGTAATCTTCAATAACGCAGATTATGCTGTTCCTGACAGTCAGAAAAAAGTAACCGTAGATAAAGTAACAAAAACCGTAACAGAAACAATTGATATGACATCCCGTGTTAAAGGAATTAAAGGCAGACCGCTGCTGGCAACAAAACAACGTGAAAACGGTAAAGTTGTTCCAACAAGAAAAGAATTTTCTTTAACTCCGGAACAAAAGAAAAAGGCAAAACACCCTCTGCCTCTGGACGGAAAAACGATTATAGTAAACGCAGGGCACGGGTATTCTGAAGCACCCAATCCTGATGTAGGAGCATTGTCACTTGGTCGTGACGGAGTTGAGGACGAATGGATTTGCAACCACGATAATGCATTAAAATTAAAAGATAAACTTGTCGCACAAGGTGCAAAAGTAATATATATACAAGGTGCTGTTAACGCAGCCGCTGCAGAAATAGAAAAAGCAAGAAATAAAGCAGACTTGTTTATATCTGTACATGTAAATGCTCACAAAGGAAATACACAAGACAGAACTCAAATATACTACACATCAAGCAAACACAGAGCAGGAACTTCTGTTAATAAAAAGAGCAAACAGCTTGCACAAATAATGGAAAAGAATTTTGATAACTGGATTCCTAAGCACGAAAAAATAAGTAACGGTGATAAATTTGTATTTCAGGGAAAACAGGATTATGCTCAGACAAAATCCGAAGGGCTGCTTGTATGTAATACTGCAGAGGCAAAACATAATGCACCCAGTGTTCTTTGGGAAGTAGCATTTATGGGTTCTCATAAGGGAAGGTTGCGACTTAAAGATGAAAATCTTATGAATAACTACGCAAGCATTATGTCACAGTCCGTCGTCGAGTACTTTAAGCAGCAGAAAAAATCATAAATTATACGGGCATTAAGCTTTTAAGAGTTCTTCTTAAAACACCGCAATTTTTTCTGAGCGCTTCATTTGCCTCGTCCTTAGAGAGTTTGCATTTTAACATTGTAATTGCTGTTTTGACCTTCCAATCACAATTCATTAATGTCTCTAAAGCTAAAGAAGCCTGAACTCCTGCAATTTCTGATACTATTCTTATTGCTCTGTCTTTTAATTTTTCGTTTGTAGGCATCAGGTCTATCATAAAGTTTTCATAAGTTTTCCCAATTTTAATCATAGCGCCTGTTGTGAGCATATTAAGCACCATTTTTTGTGCAGTTCCGGCTTTCATACGACTTGAACCGGCAATAACCTCAGGTCCTACTTCTACACAAATACCGTGACCTGCTTCTTCAAGAATTGCGGCTTCATGGTTACAGGTTAAAGCTATTGTTTTACACCCCAATTCTTCAGCACGTTCAAGGACACCAAGTAAATATTTCGGATTTCCGCTTGCGGATATTGCTACACAGACATCATCTTTTGTAAGAATTTCCGCATCTTTTCTGCCAAGTTCAAAATTATCTTCTGCTCCTTCTACTGCAAGTTTGAATGCTTTTTCACCACCTGCCATAATTCCCTGTACCATATCCGGTGAAACACCAAATGTAGGCGGACATTCTGATGCATCTAATATTCCGAGTCTGCCTGACGTTCCGGCTCCGTAATAATACAGTCTGCCACCCTTTAAAAACTGCTTTGCTATAATATCAACAGCTTTTGCAATATTTGGAGTTTCATCTTCTATCGCAAGTGCTACAAGTTTGTCTTCTTCATTAATTTTTCTCACAATATCAATCGTTGAAAGCAAATCAATGTTCTTTGTGTTTTCATTCCTGTACTCTGTAATAATTTCACTCATAGATGCACTCCTTTCGGGTTTTGGCTTATTATTCCTTTGAACTTTAGCTGCCCCATAAAAAGACCTGTTTACAATATACTGATTTTTATAACCTAAAATAGGACTTACTAACATTTTTAATTAATTTTGCCGATAAGACTAACCATCTCAATTGCCGATTTAGCGGCATCAGAACCTTTATTGCCTGACTTCGTACCGGCTCTTTCAATAGCCTGTTCAATGTTATCGGTCGTTAACACACCAAATATAACAGGAATACCTGTTTCAAGACCAACGGAAGCAACACCTTTGGAAACTTCCGCACACACATAATCATAATGAGAAGTTGAACCTTTGATTACTGCACCTAAGGTAATTATTGCAGCATATTTAGAAGTTTTTGCACATTTTTTTGCTATTAAAGGTATCTCAAAAGCACCGGGGCACCATACAATGTCAATATTGCTTTCGCTGACACCGTGACGTTTTAATTCATCTAATGCACCGGAAAGAAGTTTATTTGTAATAAACTCATTAAACCTTGATACTACAATACAAAATTTTTCATTTGTGACAGTCAGTAAACCTTCAATAATACTCAATTTGTTAACTCCTTCATCTAACATTATTATTATACAACAAGAATTTCTGAAAATCTCCAATCATTAAGAGTTATTTACAATTAATTTATCAATGTTATGAAACAGACGTATCTTCCCGATACTTTACCGCAATATATTTTTATGATAATCTGATTCCGTAGAATATTGAGAGGAATAAGATTATGCTTAGAGCCGGAATCGTAGGACTTCCAAATGTCGGAAAATCAACTTTATTTAATGCACTGACTGCAACAAAAAATGCACAGAGTGCAAACTATCCGTTTTGTACAATTGAACCGAACGTAGGGGTTGTAACCGTTCCTGACGAAAGGCTCAAAATACTTGCTGAAATGTGCAAGTCAAAAGAGATTATTCCTACAGTTATTGAATTTGTTGATATTGCCGGACTTGTAAAAGGTGCAAGCAACGGAGAAGGACTTGGCAACCAGTTTTTACATAACATAAGAGAAGTAGATGCAATAATTCAGGTAGTCAGATGTTTTGATGATGAAAATACAATTCACGTTGAAGGAAAAGTTGATCCTATATCCGACATTGAAACAATTAACACAGAACTGGCCCTTGCAGACATAGCCTCTATAGAAAGACGTCTTGCCAGAATCTCAAAACAGGCTAAAGGCGGAGATAAAGAAGCGGTTATTGAAAATAATGCTCTTATAAAGCTTAATGAACTGCTTCAGGAAGGACATTTTATAAACCTGAAAGAACATTTTAACGAAGATGAAATTGAAGTTATAAAACCACTCAATTTAATGTCAGTGAAACCTGTTATTTATTGTGCAAATGTTTCGGAATTTGATTTAAAAGACGGAAATGATTATACAAAACGTGTTGAAGAATATGCAAATAAATACGGTGCTGAAACAGTTATAATTTGTGCAAGAATAGAAGAAGAACTTGTAGAACTCGGTGAAGAAGGAGCAAAAGAATATCTTGCAGAGCTTGGTATTACAGACAGCGGAATAGATAAAATGATTAAGTCCGTATATTCACTATTAAACCTTATTACTTTTATAACAGCAGGCGAAAAAGAAACACGTGCATGGACTTGTGCAAATGGCACAAAGGCTCCGCAAGCAGCCGGTGTAATTCATACTGACTTTGAAAAAGGTTTCATAAGAGCTGAGGTTACGAGCTACAAAGATTTTGTTGAAAACGGTTCATACACGGCTTGCAAAGATAAAGGTGTTACACGTCTTGAAGGCAAAGACTATATTGTACAGGATGGTGACATTGTACACTTCCGTTTTGCCGTTTAATCATTTTAAAAATTCAAAGGAGCATATCTGTCTTCATCGAAACTTTTAAGGAATTGGTACCTGTTTGAGCAATTTCCATCTTTGTCACTGAGGTCATAATTCTTTTCACAGAACTTATAATAATACTCCTGAGCATTTTCTTTTGATTTTTCATAATATTCGTCTGCGAGTTTTTTATTACCTCTGTATCTTTCAATATTTGCAAGCTGCCAGTATCCAATATATCCGTTATATTCATATCCGTTGTTAATCTGTTTTGCTATTTTTTCTGCTTCATCAATTTGATTTTTATGTAATAAAATTTTTATTTTGTTTCTAAGCAAATACGAAGAATATCTGTTTAATTCAAGACCGTGATCTACATGCTTTTCTGCATTTTCAAAATCTCTTAAAGATATTTCACAGCCGGATATATTTACGAGTGTAGCTACATTGTTTGGATATTTTTCCAGATTCTTTTTATATGCATTTACTGCATCTTCATTTCTGTCCAAATCTGACAGAATCCAGCCGTATAAAAAATAGTTGTCAAATTTACCTTTATCAATATCCATTGAACGTTCAATATACTTAAGTGCAGTTTTTGAATCATTCTTTGCATTACTGTATATATAAGCAAGTTGATTTAATCCGTATGTCCAACTCGGATCTCTCTTTAATGTAAGTTCATAATATTTGATTGAACTATCATAGTTTTCAAGCAAATAATATGCATGCCCAAGCTGCGCAAGGATATGTGAATGATTCGGATGTTTTTTGAGTTCAATATACAGCCTGTCTATTGATTCATACAATTTCTTATCCCGGAATTCGCTTTTGGGCATATCCCAGCATTCTAAAATTGTATTTTTTGCAATATTATAATCAAGCCAGATTGTTTTGGAAGATGCTTTTTTGGCAATTTTATAGTAAAAGTTTGATACTTCATACATTTCATTGCCGCTAAACCACTCCGCAATTTTAATATACATCATTGCGATACTTTTATCTATTCTAAGATAAGGCATCTCATAACTGACTCTGACAATTATGCTGAATAAAAGAATAATTGCGAGAATTATGTATAATATCCGTTTACGCAAATTCATTATTTGTTTCCTTAGTATAACTCATATCTGCAATATATTTAATTCGTGTTGCCAAACTCGGGTGTGTAGAGCTAATTTCGGCAAACCATCCCCAAAATCCTTTTTCCTGAGATGCATTGGCAATTAATATTTTTGAATCCACTTTTTTATATAATTTTTTACCAGCAGTTAATACCATAAGACCGTCAAGAGGAAGTTTATCTGTAATTGTAGCAGCAATTCTGTCACATGTTGCTTCACAACCTCTGGAATATGCGAGTCCCAAATATGGAATAATCTCGGCAAGAACTATATATTTCTTTTTAGATAAATGATTTCTTTTAACATGTGCAAGCTCATGAGCAATTATAAACTCTACTGCAGCTTCACCCTGTTCATAAGCCATTTCAAGTACATCAGAATAAATTACAACAATATCGTTAAAAATAAATCTTGTTGCAAATGCATTAAGTAATCCGCCTGACTGCATAAGATATACATCCGGAACTTTCTTTAAATTCAGTTTATTTGAATATTCTTCAACTTTAGAATAAATATCCCCAAATTGTTCTCTTGTAATTTTTACGGAATTTTGGCGTATATTTCCCACAGCAAGTCCCTGCACAAAAAACAGACAAAGTGCTATTATTGCTGCATATATAATTCCGATAACACTGATAACAAGTATCAAATAAAAAAATATTGATATTATTAACATTATAATAAAATAAGCCGTTTCCTGTGGTGTTACCAAACTGTCAATTTTGTATTCTTCCATAATTGCCTTTCTATATTAACTAATCAGATTAATATATCGGCAATTAACAAAAAGCTTTTAATAATAAAATTAAAAATACATTATATAACTGACATTTAAAATCAATTTTTACCACATAAAAATATATAAGAATTTACCTGCGGTGCTTTCGCAAGAACGGGGTAAATACTTCCCTTCTCCTGACGGGGGAAGGTAGAGTTTCCTGTTGAGAAACTTTGTTTCGAAACTTGGAAACTCGGTTGGGGGATATATCATTTACAGAATCAGCCCCCACCCTATCCCTCCCCCTATAAAGGGAGGGTATAAGTTTTTACATACAACACAACAAATTATAATTTATGTATTACATTGAAATATTAAAAATCGGAGAGGTTATTAACCTCTCCGATTCTTAGAAAAACAACCATAGTCTGCTTATTTTCTGTATATTTCTTCAACGGTTACGTGTTCTGCTTCCGGATGACTTTGTCTAAAATCCCAGTTTTGTTGGGTATTTTGTCTTTGAACTTTGTCACCGTTTACCTTTGCGTAGTAGTTTGTAGTTCTGCCTGCAACACCTCTGTCACCTGCTCTGCCGCCACCGTCAGCTTTTACGTATTTCGGATCTTTGTTGCGTTCGCATGTTGTTTCATTGTTGTAGTAAAGAACTTTTGGTGCTATCAATCTGTTGTTTTTATCACCGGGTACCGGTTCTGCAACAGCATTTACAAACTGTTCATATTTGAAGTTATAATTTTGAAGGAAATCAACTCCGCTGAATAATTCTCTGATTTGTCTTTCGTAATCAGCTTTATCCGGAACTCTGTGTCCACGAACGGTTTTATATCTTAAATGTGCTTTTTGTGACAATTCAGCGAGTGTTGTAATTTGTTCTATTGTAAGAGCTGTTTCGTCCATACCCTGCATTACTTTAAACATTCTGATTGATTTATTTATATCATTTTGAGGGAAGCAGTCATATACTTTGATTAATTCCTTCCAAGTATATTTATTTGCTTTTTCAATGTATAAATCATCTTCTTCTGCCCAGTATGCAGGTTTTGCTTGAACCGGCTGTTGCGGTGCAGGTTGTACCGGTTGTACTACAGGTTCTACAGTCGGATTCGGTTGTTGAACCTGTTGCTGCGGTGCGGGTTGTTCCGGTGCTTTGTTTTTGTATTTTGTAATATCAACACCATAGTATTGGAATGCTCTGCATTCTTCAGGATTCAACTTAGAACCGTAACCTGCTGCTTCTCTTACCAAGTCGTTGAATATTTCGTGCCATTCATATCCTGATGATTCGGAGATTCTTGCACAAGCATCAGCTAATGATTTCATTGCTTCAGCTTTTTGAGGATTATGACCGAATCTTCTGTCAACATATTCTTTGTATTTATCAATATTTGTGTACAGACTTTCAGTTATTGCATAATCTGAAACTGATATGCAGGATTTTTCATTTTTATTTTCACCGAATGCTAATGATACTAATGCAGGCAGAGCCGCAATTGCAACTGAGAATATTATGTTATGTAATGCATTGTCAGCATATTGTATACCTCTTTTAGCATTTTCTGTTGTATTATCATATTCGTTGTACATAATTAACAACTGCATATCGCTCTGGAATTTGCCGCTTAACACGTCTTGTGCAGTGTATTGCTGCATTTTTTGACCTGCTTCAGCAAGTGCTTTAATATCAATTCCGAATGCTTCCTTAATCCAATCGAGTTGTTGATCTCTTGTCATTTCTGCAAAGTGAGCCTGGAATGCATCAGGATCGTTTGCTATTTGACTTATTACTTCATTTTCAAGTAAATCGTATGTTGTATCACTTACCTGTAATGACAATAACAAGTTGCTGCCCTGGTTACCGATTGCTTTTGTTGCAGCATTCATACCTGTGATTACTGCATTTGCAAAAGCACCCAATCCAAGCGGTAAACCTAATGCCAAATTCTTCAGGAAGTCACCTAATGAACGGCTTCTGTGTTCAATTGCGATGCAGCAAAGTTTACAAATTCTTTTTACTTCATTATCTGAGAAGGTTTTTCCGGGACATTTTCTTTGAAGAACCTGTCTTACGTTTTCAACTTCTGCCATTTGAATGTCATCATCATTTCTGCTCAACATATAGTCGAAACCTACTCTTGATACAACATCTTTAACTAACTGGTCAAAATCATAAGTGTTATCAGATTTTTCTAAGTTGTACGGATCGTTTTTATCATCACCGTTTTTGCCGTAAGTGTCATCTAATTTGCCTGTAAGTTTTTTACCACCGCCGACATTAATTTTAAATAAACCTAAATTAAGTCGTTTATCCAATTCATTTACAACATCTTCGTAACTCATATCACTGAATTCACCATCTTCAAGTTTAGATGCAACTGTTGCAGTTCTTGCAAGAATTTTTCTGTCAGTTTTTAAATCCTGAATTGCATCTCTGAAAATGCCGTCTTCAGATAAAGCTCTGAGTTCTCTTCTGAAATCTTTCTTTGTAATTTTTTGATTTTCTTCGCGTCCGTCAACAAGTTTTTGGTAAACATCACCGGTTTGAGGATGCATTAATTTTGAACAAAGTTCTCTTGCATGCTGTTTTGCGTATTGTTTCAACTTTTTAAATGCAGCTTTTGTATCAGCATCTTTATATTCTTTGGTTTCTTTTAATCTTGCTTTCATTCCGTCTAAAATGCCTTCGTATTCCGGAATTGTCTTGTTTTTAAGATTATCTTCAACTGAACCTGCTAATTTATCAAATGCTTCTTTAAGCGGAGTAAACTTAGCATCAACTCTTGATGTTTGAGCTGCATCTTCCATTCCTCTCTGGATTTTCTTAATGAAACTCTTTTGAGTATCGCTCAATTCAGACATAATTTCTTTTTTTGCTTCATAGTGAGCTTTATTATACCATTTTGAAGCAAATGTATATTTTCTTTTAACATTGAAGCCGAAAAGTGAATACTGGTGATCTGCACCGCTCTTTTCAACAACGTCATAGATTTTTTCGATATCTCTGAAAATTTCTTCATATTGAGGTTTTAAAACAGGTCTTTTTTTGCCGTCTACCATTTCGGTAACAAAAACTGTTTCACCTTCCTCATTTGTTTCAGTCTGAACAAAAGTTCCGTCGTGATAAAGTCCGTTCATAATTCCATCAAAATCTTTTCCTTGATATGCAAGTCGAAGCACAGCTTTTGCAACTCTGTCTTCAAGTTCATCTTTCTGTGCTCTTGTCATAGGAACTTTTGTTCCGGTAACTACCTGGTCTTTTGCTTTAGTTTTTGATTTTTTATCACTGCTGAAATCGCCACCCATAAGCTGAGCAACAGTTTCATCACTCTTGGCAACTTCTGTTTTAAATAATTCTATATCTTTAGCATTAATTCCAAACAATTGTCCCTGCTGTTCAAATAACTCAATCTCCTTTGCTGAATTTAATATTTTTCCGTCATTATCTGTTGAAGCACCGGTCTTAATGTTTTTATCGACCATTTGTGCTATTTCAGCTAACTTTTGATTCAATGTCGGTTCTCCCATAATAAATACTCCTTTTCCTCGTGAAATTCTCTTAACTATATAAAGTAATTTGTATTTTGATAATTGCCTTTTTTTATAATGCGTTGTAACATTTCTTAATAATTTGTCAGAAAGAACTTAATAATTCTAAATTTCAAAATATTAATTTTATTTACAATACAGCAATAACGTTTGACATGGATTTATGTTCGGAATAGTATATAATTACCCTAGTCGAAATTTTCTTGCCGGATTTGACGGCTCAGGGGGCGGGGTAAATGTAACTCAGCTGTTTTAGAAACTACTAGCCAAAAGATTTTTAAATAGTTTGTATTATATTTATCTTGCAAGGTGGTACTACAAGAAAAGCATAAAGGAGAAAAAGTTATGCCTACAATGAATCAGCTGGTTCGTCAAGAACGTAAAAAGCTGTCAGACAAAACCAAATCACCGGCTCTTATGGATTGTCCACAAAGACGCGGTGTATGTACAAGGGTTTATACAACAACCCCTAAAAAACCTAACTCAGCTTTGAGAAAGGTTGCCAGAGTCAGACTTACTAACGGATTTGAAGTTACTTCATATATTCCGGGTATCGGACACAACCTTCAGGAACACAGTGTTGTTCTTATCAGAGGCGGCAGGGTTAAAGACCTTCCTGGTGTCAGATATCACATCGTTCGTGGTACTTTAGATACAGCAGGTGTTGCTAACAGAACTCAAAGCCGTTCTAAATACGGTGCTAAAAAAGCTAAGGGAGGTAAGAAATAATGTCCAGAAGATCTAAACCGGAAAGAAGAATCCCTGCAGCGGATCCTATTTACAACAGCATAGATGTATCTAAATTTATCAATCGTGTTATGAGACGCGGTAAAAAGTCTTTAGCAGAAAAAATCTTCTATGCAACAATCGCAAAGATTGAAGAAAAAACAAATGAAAAAGGCTTGGAAATATTCCAAAAAGCAGTTACAAATGCAACTCCGTTATTGGAAGTTAAAGCAAGACGTATCGGTGGTTCAACTTATCAGGTACCGATTGATGTTAAACCTGACAGAGGTTTTGCACTTGCTTCTTCTTGGATTATTGCAGCTGCAAAGAACAGAAGCGGTAAATCATTCGTAGAAAAATTAACTAATGAAATGATAGATGCTTCTAACGGAAGCGGTCAGGCTTGCAAAAAACGTGAAGATACTCACAAAATGGCAGAAGCTAACAAAGCATTTGCACACTACAGATATTAATCTATATAAACAAAAAGAACCGGCTTTTGAATATTCAAAAGCCGGTTCTTTTTATACTATTTTTTTTAATCTTCTACAGATGTAAGCAGCATGTTAATCTCTGAGATTAAATCTTCATTTGTAGTCTTAACTGCATTTATAAGTGCTTTTTTAAGCAAGGATTTTGCTTTATTCGGACTGTTAAAGCTAATCATTAATTCTGCTGCAGATTTATAGTTTTGTGCAATTTCTTCGCTTGAATTTGTTTTTTCATAATTTTTAACAGCTTCTGCGTAATATTTTAATGCCTTATCATTTTTTCTGAACTGAACACAAGCATCAGCCGTATTACTTAATACATAACCTTTCATGCAGGAATCTGTTGTCTGTTCAACCAATTTTCTTGCTGTATCATAATACTCAAAAGCTTCTTCATTATACTTATCAGTAAAAATATTTGCCATTCTTGTAAGAGAGTCGGATTGTCCGATTAAATCATCTGATTTGCCTGCATAAGAAATTGATGTCATATAGTGATTTAATGCAGGTTCGATTTGGTTAACATCATCATAGATTTGTGCCATTGAAAAATGTGCATGAGATTTAACATTCACATCTGTTGTGTATTGGAGTGATTTATTATAACTGCTCAATGCCTGAACAAAATGGTCGTTGTCATCATATATTTTACCAATTTCAAGACAAATTCTGGATTGTGTTTCATTGTCATTGATTTCACCGGCTCTGTTAAATGCTTCTTTGAAAATCATCATTGCTTTTTTTGGATTATTGTTAAAAGCCTGTTTTTTTGCTTCAACAAAAAGTGATTTTAATCTTGTATCCTGAGGAACAATTGTTATATTCGGTTTCTGCGATATTGATTGTCTTGCCTGACTATATTCTTCATCAAGACTCAACTTCTGCGGTTCATCCTCTGTTTCTTCCTCTGCCTGAAAATCGTTTTCTTCTGCAGCCTGAAAATATTCCTCTTTTGCTGTATTTACTGCATCATCCTGTGCTAAATTTTCAGGTTCGGTTTGTATCTCCTGTGTTTTATTTTCTTGTTCGGGAAATTTTACAAGGAAATTCGGATTTATATCATCTTCGTTATAACTGTAGTCAATTCTTTGTAAAAATAAAGCATCGAGCCAGTTTTGAACAACTTTTGATTCTTTGTTTAATGTCTCTGATATATATTTATCAAGCAGAGATGCTGCAATTTTAAGGTTGCTTTGTACCAGATTGATTTGAGGATGCTCGGATTTTACTTGTTGTACAACAGTTTCAAGATATCTGTTTACCTGCTCCTCAATATCTTCAGGGGTTGCAATGGCTTTAATTGTATTTCTGAAATCTTTTAATATTTGTGCAATATTAATTTTGTTACTTCTGTGCGAAACTGTACGTGTTTGAGCCGGCTGTTCCAATGGTTGTACCGAATTTTGATATGAACCGCTGTAATTCTGATATTGAATCGGGTTTGGTGCATTGTGACGTATTGTCGGCGGTGTGTTAACGGCATAAGTTTGTCTTTGCTGCGGAAATGCCTGCGGATATGCGTTTGCAGCCGGTGAATACAACGGAACCCTGTTCTGAACCGGAGAAGTCTGTGTCTGTGCATCTTCGGCACGACCTCTTGCTACAGTTCGACGGTCATGTCCCTGCTGTTCATTAGGATTTTGTTGATTATGTCCGTCCTTGTCAGCTTCACTATTAGCTGATTTGAAATTTCCGTTAGCCTGCTGATACTGATGCGGGCGTATTGTATTCATTGTGTTAAACACTATTGCCGTCCTTCCTTTAATAATATCGGTATATTATTAAATGTTCTTTATTTATTGTCGTTAATTTCATCCGTTTAGATGATATTAGTTTAATGATGATTTTTCAAAAGTCATATTTTTGTAAATATATAGCCGATACGATTGGTAGAATTTTCTTTATTTATGGTATAATTATCGTGTTATGGAGAGGATTAGGACATGATTAGTTTTCTATTAAAATTAATGGGCGATCCCAACGAGAAAAAAATTAAAAAGATGATGGGTATTGTCGAGCATATAAATAAACTTGAACCTGAATTTGAAAAAATGACAGATGATGAACTCAGGGCAAAAACGGATGAATTTAAGAAAATATTATCCGAACGTCAGAAATCGGATAATCCGAAAGCAGATAAAATTCTGGAAAAAGAAGCTCTTGATAAAATTTTACCGGAGGCATTTGCTACAGTCCGTGAAGCCGGTAAACGTGTATTAAATATGCGACATTTTGATGTTCAGCTTATCGGCGGATATTTTTTGCATAACGGTCATATCGCCGAGATGAGAACAGGTGAAGGTAAAACTCTTGTTGCAACACTTGCGGCATATTTAAATGCACTTACCGGTAAAGGTGTCCACGTAGTTACTGTTAACGATTATCTGGCTAAACGTGACAGCGAGTGGATGGGTAAAATTTACAAATTCTTAGGGTTAACGGTTGGTGTTATTCTTTCTAATCAGCACGGACCTGATGAATTTGAACGCAAACGTGCTGCTTATGCCTGCGATATTACTTATGGAACAAATAACGAATTTGGGTTTGATTATTTGCGTGATAATATGGCAGCTTCAAAAGAAATGCTTGTACAAAGACCGTTTAACTATGCCATTATCGATGAAGTTGACAGTATTCTTATTGATGAAGCAAGAACTCCGTTAATTATCAGCGGCAGAGTTGAAAAATCAGCCGATACCTACAATCTTATGGCTAAAGTTGCGCCGCAGCTTGAGAAAGAAAAAGATTATACCGTAGATGAGAAAAATAAAAATGTTATCTTCACCGAAGACGGTATTGACAGAGCTCAGGAAATTATCGGCTGCAAAGATTTATTCGATATTAATAATCAGTATGCTCACGACTTATTAAATGCACTTAAAGCGAAAGAATTATACATATTAGATACGGATTACGTTGTAAAAGACGGAGAAGTTATTATTGTAGATGAATTTACCGGCAGACTTATGCCCGGCAGACGCTGGTCAGACGGATTACATCAGGCAATTGAGGCAAAAGAAGGTGTTGACATTCAGGATGAAACACAAACTCTTGCAAGTATAACTTTCCAAAACTTATTCAGACTTTATCCGAAGCTCTCCGGTATGACAGGTACTGCGATGACGGAAGAAGCCGAATTCGGTAAAATTTATAACCTTGAAGTTACTGCAATTCCTACAAATAAACCTGATATCAGAATAAATTATCCTGATGTAATATACAAAACAGAAAAAGCTAAATACAATGCTGTAGTAAAAGATATTATTGAACAGAACAAAATCGGCAGACCTGTTTTGGTTGGTACAGTCAGTATTGAAAAATCAGAATATATATCTTCTTTATTAAAGAAAGCAGGTATAAAGCATAACGTATTAAATGCGAAACAACACGAAAAAGAAGCATACATAATCGCACAGGCAGGACGAATCGGAGCTGTTACCATTGCAACAAATATGGCAGGTCGCGGTACTGATATTCTGTTAGGCGGTAATGCCGAATTCCTTGCAAAAGAAGGTTTGGAAAAACAAAAAATCAGTATTGATACAAACGGTTATGAAGAATTAAAAGAAAAAGCTCTCGAAAAAGCAAGACAAATAACAGAAGCTGAACATGAAAAGGTTGTCGCTCTGGGGGGACTTCACGTAATAGGTACAGAAAGACACGAATCCAGACGTATTGATAACCAATTAAGAGGCCGTGCTGCTCGTCAGGGAGATCCGGGTTCTACAAGATTTTTCCTTTCTCTGGAAGATAATCTGATGAGAATTTTTGGCGGAGATAAGATTGCAGGTCTTATGGCATTACTAAAGGTTGAAGAAGATATGGCGATTGAATCTTCCGTGATAACAAGACAAATACAGTCTGCACAAAAGAAAGTTGAAACTTATCACTTTGATATCCGTAAAAGTGTTCTTCAGTATGATGATGTCATGAATATTCAGAGAGAAAAATTCTATGTTCAGCGCAGAAAAGTACTGGAAGGCAAAAACCTTAGTGATGATATTAAATATATGATTGATAAGGAAATTGACAGATTATTAAAATCATATATTACTCCGGAAATGAATCCGGAAGAGTATATTCACGAAGATTTGGATACACTGATAAAAGAATTGCATTCAAATATTCCGCAGCTTTCTTATATTAAAATCGAAGATATTAAGGACAGCCGTTATCATAAAATATATGATATGATACAGGAGGCTGCTCAGAAAGCATACAGAGATCACGAAGAAGAGATTGTAAGTTTCTTTAATACAATTTCATCACAATACGATCCGGATTTTGTACCACAGGAATTGTTTAGTGATGATAATGTTATGAGAACTCTGGAGCGTGATATATTGCTTAGAGTAGTTGATACTCAGTGGATTGACCATCTTCATAATATTGATATGCTGAAAGACGGTATCGGTCTAAGAGCATACGGACAAAAAGATCCTCTGATTGAATACAAAAAAGAAGCTTATGATTTATTTAATAAAATGATGTACGAAATCCAGAGCAATACAGTAAGATACCTGTTCCGTGCCAAATTCGGCATACAGTTTATCTCTGAAGACGGTGATGTAGAAGTTGTTGAAAGCAACTAGAGAATAATTATATTTTAGTCTTTAGCAGCTTTTTTAATGGCATCTTCAGCTATGCTTCCGCCGGCTACTCCGGTAGCTACTGTCGCAGCTGTTCCTATGGCACCTATTGCACTAACAAACGGTGTAGCAAGACCGCCTGTTGTTACAATGGCAACAATTCCGAGAGTTCCGCCTAATAAAGCGCCCCATTTGCCTTTAAAGCTGATATCATTTTTGTTGCTTAAATTTGGTTGATAATTTGATGAATTATTGCTTTTTGATTTTGCCGGCAAATAGTTTTTCTGACAATACACGTTGTTGATTTGGTTTATTTTCATATACACAAAACTCCTTTTGAATAATTATATTACTAAATATATTTATGTAAATAGCTTAAATTTATTTACTTTAGAGTTATTATTACGATATTATAATTTATCCGCCGGTACGGGATTTGTTATTAAAAGAGTTTGCTTGATTTAAATTTTAATCTTATAAATACTGTACGAACTTGCTATTTTACCACTTGATGACTTTAAAATGGGTTTTGTCGATATTGTTGCTTAATATTTTGTTACAAAAAAGGCAATTATTTAAAGATTAAATACTTTATATATACATACAAAAAAATTATTACAAAAAGGAGAGTAGTATATGACAGAGTATTCAATCAAATTGCCGCAAGGGAATAATGTAAAGACACCACAATTGGCTGACGAAACAGCAAGAATCCACGGAGATATGAAGCTTGCATTATCAGCTTTTGATGTTGACGGACAAAAGGGGCTGAGTGCCAATGAACTGCTTCAGGCATTTGACTATTTTGTAAATAAAGAAAAGGAAATTGCCGTTACAGGGAAAAAAGGCGATGGTATAATTACCAGTCAGGACATTGGAGAAATTATCAAAACCGACGATAAATTTGCAGCAATAAGAGACAGTCTAAAAGACGATAATAAAGTTGTAGAGTTATTATCAAATATTGTAATGACACTTTCAGCTTTAGTACAAAAAAATAAAGATAACAATAATGCTGTATTTATTAATTCAAAAACAATAGAATATACTACCGATAACGGACGTGTTATACGAGAATCCGATAAAATGGTTACAAATAGAAGAAGTACAATTAAAGAAGTAGAAATAAACGGTAAAAAACATAAAGTTCAAATTTGCACTAATGAAAAAGGTGAAGAATATGTATTATCCGCAAACGGAGAATACAGATATACAACACCTTCTTTTGTGGCAAAATGTCTGGGTTATGAAACTGAATCTCATTGGTTTAAAGATGACGAATATTATGCACCTATCTCACAAGATGTCCGGGTTCCGGTCGAAGACAGCGAACACAGTGCTGCTATGTTAGGGAAACAATACAAAGTCTGGAATCCTGAAACAAACAGCTTTAATAACGGAAAACGAGAATTTAATCAAATGAGACACTTTATCGGCACCAAATAATATAATTCAGTATCCAAAACAAGTTGCATACAGTAATAAATATAATATTTAAATAGGACAGAATTTTATCTGTCCTATTTTGATTTATATATCAAATAATAATATTAAAATATTAAGTAAATAGGTCGGGTTTCAACCCGACAAAATATAATAAAATGTGTCGGGCTAAAGCCCGACCTGTTTTTTGAAAAATTTTTAAATTCTTGGCACAAAAAATACCCATAGTTGACGAGTTCAGAACTTGGTTACTCAAAAACGTTCAATAACTCACATATAGTGCTTATATTTTAAAGACTATTTTAAAGTATTTTCAATCATTGTCCACAATGGATTATATTTATCAAATTTTGTCTTTTTTACAGGTATTTGACTGCTTAATTCAGATTCTCTTTTGTAATACCAATTAAATTCTTTGCCTAATGGAAATCTGGTTGGAAATTCACCTTGGTGCAACTTTCCTTTAACCATTGTATATACTGTCATTAACAAATTATCTGTATTTTGACAGGCATCAAAGACAACCACATCTTTATTGTTATTATTTTCAAGTTCCTTAATTCTGTTTGTTAATAATCTTTTTTGTGCTGGTGAAAATTTCTTTATAATTTTACAAGCACCGGGTGTCGTAAGTACTGTAGAACCAAAAGAAACAGGTTGATTATTACATTGTTTAACTAACATAAAATCTCCTTTATATTTGTAAATGTACAATTAACTAAAAAACAGTAAAAAATAAATTTGCTAGTACAATTACAAATCTTTGCAAAAAAATTACAGAGGATAGGTTTGAACCTATCCTCTGTAATTTACCCCAGAGTTGACGAGTTTCGAACTTGGTTACTTGAAAATGTTGCTTGACGCATATTCAATAAATTAGTAGAATGAGCATATGGAAGAAGTAAAAATTATCGAGCCTTATCATATTGCAAGAAGCACTGGACTACTATGTGTAGTTATATATTTTTTCTTTCTATTTGCTACTCAAATTTTTAAAACGATTTCTAATTTTAATAAAATAGAATTAATTATAATCTTGTTTTACTTTATTTTATTTGCAATATCGCTAATTGCTTTTTTATATAAGATTTTAATTGATAAAATTAAACGAATTAAATTATTTGATAACTCTATAATAATCAGTTATATTAACTCTTTTAGATATAAAAAAATTCAACTTCCAAATGAGTTGATAGAAACAACTGTTTTTGAGATAAATACAGAAGAATGGACTGGCGGAACTCTGTATAAGATTAAATTAGTATTTAACCTTAAGGATGGAAGAATAGTATATATTAAGCACCGCACAGAATCTGACTTAATAATCAAAAAAGTTTTTAGTATAGCAAATAAATTACCATCTTTTACATTTGTCATAAATGATACCAATACTACGAAAGAGAAAATAAATCAGTTAGCAGAATGTTTAATTAATAAGTAAATTGTCTGGCGCGATTGTCTTGACCTGTTCGCATTAAACGTGTCTACGGATTTTCTTTTCGTATGCTTACGCATACTCCAAAGAAAAGTCCTCCGCACTCTGCTCACAGGTCACTCGAACGCAGAAAACGTTCAAATCTTTTCACAAACGTAAATTAAAAGGGACAGGATTGACCTGTCCCTTTTAATTTACCCCAGAGTTGACGAGTTTCGAACTTGGTTACTTGAAAATGTGGCTTAAGCATTTTTACAGTTTGCAGTGAAAATAAAATGTTGATTTATTAAGTCAAAATGTATAGAATACTCATATGAATATA
>JAEEGL011982659.1_pt1 | contig 39487 bp, 24 predicted proteins | sample 9134231 | NCBI WGS metagenome assembly JAEEGL01 (sample SAMN16246548, study PRJNA631951) | gut metagenome | biome: gut microbiome; feature: rumen; material: fiber-attached | host: Bos | place: Iran: Karaj | collected 2018-10
CTGAACACCGGCTGGAACGGCACCGGCAACCGCACCCCCCTCCGCGACACCCGCGGCATCAGCGACGCCACCCTCAACCACAGCATCGACGAGGCACCCACGAAGCAGATTCCTTACTTCAACTTCACCGTGCCCACCCAGCTTGAGGGCGTCGACCCCGGTATCCTCGACCCGCGCGACACCTATGCCGACGCCGCACAGTGGGAGGAGAAGGCAAAGGACCTCGCCGGACGCTTCATCAAGAACTTCAAGAAGTACGAAAGCAACGAAGCCGGCAAGGCCCTCGTAGCCGCCGGTCCCCAGCTGTAAACCGCACGGACGGAAGAAAAACGAATAACTTAGAAAGCATTTTTTCTAGTTAAGAGTTAAGAATTAAGAGTTAAGAAAAATAGTTCTGCTATTGAAGAAACACAACATACAGGACTTTTTTCTTAACTCTTTCTTTTTTTTCAACCGTTCAAGCATTTAATCCGCAACCTGAGGACGGGCGGCATAAAAAACCATTGTCTACACTCCTACACTCCTATACTCCTTAGTTTTTTTCTTAACTCTTAATTCTTAACTCTTAACTAAATCTCTCTCCATGAAATCTCTCCTGAAAAATATGGCTGCGGCAGTGGTTGCCGCATGGCTGGTCGCAGGCTGCCAGAGCCCGAAACCTGCCAACCGTTGTGAGGCGCTCGACGACAGCGCATGGAACCAGTCCACATGGATATCGGCCGCCGACGCCCCGGTGGTGCAAGGACGCATCGAGGACGGCAGCCGCGCCGCCGACGGCGCCAGCTGGTTCGTGGCCACCGTGAAAAACGACAAGAAGGTCACCGCCGCCCGCTGGATGACATGCGGACTGGGCGTCTACGACCTCTACGTCAACGGCCGCCTGGTGGGCGACGAGGTGCTGAAGCCCGGCTTCACCCACTCCGCCAAGACAAAGCGCTCGTTCACCTACGACATCACACCCCTCCTGGCCACCCGCAGCGGTGCCGAGAACGTCCTCGCCGCCCAGGTGACCCCCGGCTGGTGGGGCGACAAGATTGTCACCCCCGGCGGACACGAGGGGATGATAGGCCGCAAGTGCGCCTTCCGCGGCGTGCTGGAGCTCACCTTCGCCGACGGCAGCAAGCAACTGTTCGGCACCGACACCGAGCATTGGCTCGCCGGCATCGCAGGACCCGTGAAGCACGCCGCCATCTTCGACGGCGAGGAATACGACGCCCGCGAGCTGCCCGGCTACGCCTGCATCGACAAACTCGCCAAGCCCGAGGTGAACACCGAGTTCAAGGGCGACATACTGCCCTCGAACGGTGCTGAAGTCTATATGCGCCCCGACCTCGCCCTCGCACCCCAGAAAGCCTACGTCTGGCAGGGCGTCACCGGCAACACCGACGATGCCTACGGCACCATCACCATCCTGCGCGACTACGCCCCCGGCGCCGTCATCACCCTCCGCCCCGACGAGACACTCGTCATCGACTTCGGACAAAACTGCTCCGCCGTGCCCTCGTTCGTCTTCAAGGCCAAGGAAGGCACGAAGCTCAACTGTCTGCCTGCCGAGCTGCTCAACGACGGCAACGGCGCCAAGAGCCGCGGCATGGACGGCCCCGAGGGCAGCATACACCGCACCAACCTCCGCATCCCCAAGACGGGCATGATACTCGACTACACCTTCGCCGCCGACAAGGGCTTCGTCAGCTTCACCCCTCGCTGCACCTTCTTCGGCTACCGCTTCGTCTCCATCACGGCCACCGACGAAGTCGTCATCCGCTCCATCACCTCCGTGCCCGTCACCTCCATCGCCCAGAGCCTCGAGACCGGCACCATCACCACCGGCAGCGACGACATCAACCGCCTCATCGCCAACACCGTGTGGGGACAGCGCTCGAACTACCTCTCCGTGCCCACCGACTGCCCGCAGCGCAACGAGCGCCTCGGCTGGACGGCCGACACGCAGGTGTTCACCGAGACGGGCACCTTCTTCGCCAACACCTCGGGCTTCTTCCACAAGTGGATGCGCGACATGATGGACTCGCAAAGCGAGCTGGGCGGCTTCCCCGGCGTAGCCCCCACATCGCAGTACGGAGGGGAAATGATGCGCCTCGGCTGGGCTGACGCCGGCATCATCGTGCCCTGGACCATCTGGAAACAGTTTGGCGACAAGGAGATTGTCAACGAGTCGTGGGCCTCGATGGAGCGCTTCATGACGTGGGTGAACGACACCAAGTACAGCCACGAGGCACACCTCGCCGAGAATGGCAACTACCAGTGGGCCGACTGGCTGAGCTACGAGCCGCTGGAGAGCTGCAGCGGACGCAGCCACGGACACGACAAGGACGGACACTGGAACCCACTGCCCGAGACCATCGACTACTGGAACTACCTCAGCGCCTCCTACTGGGCCCTCGACGCCAGCATGATGCGCGACATGGCTGCTGCCACAGGACGCAACGCCAAGAAGTATGCCGACATGGTGGCCGAGGCCAAGGCATACATCCGCGACACCTTCCTCAACCCCGACGGCACCTTCAAGACCGACATCCTCAACACCATGCAGACGCCCGCCCTCTTTGCACTGAAGAACGGCGTGGTGGAAGGCGAGGCAAAAGCCGCCATGACGGCACGGCTGCGCGAGAACTTCGCCCAGCACGACGGCTGCCTGCAGACGGGATTCCTCGGCACCTCCATCCTCATGGGCACCCTCACCGACAACGGCATGGCCGACATCGCCTGGGACCTCCTCTTCCAGCACAAAAACCCCAGCTGGCTCTACTCCGTCGATAACGGCGCCACCACCATCTGGGAGCGCTGGAACAGCTACACCATCGAGAACGGCATGGGCCCCGCCGGCATGAACAGCTTCAACCACTACGCCTACGGCAGCGTGTGCGCATGGATTTGGGAAACCGTCGCCGGCATCGCCGCCGACACCGCCACCCCGGGCTTCAAGCACATCATCATGCGCCCCGTCCCCGACAAGCGCCTCGGCTTCGTGAAGGCTGAATACCAGTCGGCTGCCGGCCCCATCAAGAGCGAATGGAAGTACGAAGGCGACAAGTGGCTCTGGACCTTCACCATCCCCGAAGGCACCACAGCCTCCGTCACCCTCCCCAGTGAAACCACCGCCAAGGAGTATCAGCCCGGCACCTACAGCGTGGAGAAATAACGCATACAACGCAGAAAGAAAAGCGCAATAAAGGCATGATAATATAGAAAGCGCAATAGAGAGTCAGCGCAATAATAAAGAGAGTCAGCGCAGGGAAACCCTACGCTGACTTTTTTATGTTTCCTGAGAAGGGCGTTTAACCGATAGCCTTGTAGCGGCTGCCGCCAAGGGCGCGCACGAGGCCTTTCATCTCGAGGCCGAAGAGGATGGTGCCCAGACGCCCCGCCGAGATATCGGTGTCTAGCGAGAGCATGTCTGTGGGCATACCGTCGTCTGCCCGGCGGAGGTACGTCATCACACGCTCCTCGTCGGGCGTGAGCTCCACGAAGAGCTGACGCTGCAAAGGCATGTCGGCTTCCGCTGCAGAGGCCCAGTTCATCGCCTTCAGGAAATCGGCAGCCGAAGTGATGAGCCCCGCGGCATTGTCGCGGATGAGGTTGTTGCAGCCGACGGAGCAGGCATCGCCCACCCTGCCGGGGAAGGCATAGCAGTCGCGCCCATAGCCCTGCGCATAGTCAGCAGTAATCAGCGCTCCGCCTTTCGCCGCCGACTCCACGACCACCACGGCGTCCGCCATACCGGCAATGATGCGGTTGCGTTGCACGAAGTTCTGCCGCTCGGGCTCCGTGCGGCTCATGTATTCCGTCACCAGCCCTCCCCCGCTCTGTGCCGTCATCTGCGCCGCCACAGTACGATGGGCAGAGGGATAGATGCGGTCGAACCCATGCGCCAGCACACCCACCGTCGAGGCTCCCTGAACCAGCGAGGCACGGTGAGCCGCCACGTCGATGCCGTAGGCAAGGCCACTGACGACAAGCACATCGGGCACAGCCGCTACCAAGTCGCTCACAAAAGCCGTGCAGACGTCGCGTCCGTAGTCGGTAGCCTTGCGTGTGCCCACAATGCCCACCACGTGGGCGGCATTGAAATTGACGGAGCCCAGCGTAAAGAGCACCAGCGGGGCATCGTCGCACTCCCGAAGGCGCGAGGGATATGCCGCGTCGTGGATGGTGAGGCAGCGGATGTGATGTTGCGCGGCATACTCCGCCTCAGCCTTTGCCTGCTGCCACGCAGCGGGGCAATCGAGGGCTTGAATAAGAGAGGGCCGAACCCCCGGAAGATAATCCGAGAGCTCGGTCCTGTGTTCATAGACAGCCGTTGCTGTCCCTAAGGTCTCCACCAGCTGGCGGGCGATGATAACGCCGACATGCGGGGTGCACGTCAAGGCAAGCAGGGCTTGCAGCTCGTCAGCAGGCGAAGGAGTCATCTATCAAAGACCAGCCAGCGAAGCAGCGTACTTCACAAACTCGATGTCGTTCTTTGCGCGTTCGAGCAGCGAGCGGTCGAGCTTCACAGCCTTGGCAAGGTTGGTAGCGACGTCGGTAGCCTGGTTGGTGCGGGCAGCGAGGATGGCTGCGAGGTAGTAGGTGTAGGCGTCGGGGTCAGCAATCTTGCTGAGAGTGTTCTTGGCAGAAGTGTAGTCCTTCGACATGATCTGAGCCAGGGCGGCAGCGTTGCTCTTCGTGTCAGCGAAGGCAGCGGCAGCGCGGGCATACTGGCCCTGAGCGATGTAGAGGTTACCGAGAGCAGCAGCGTTGGCAGCCGTGTTGGTACCCTTGGCGAGGTAAGCCTCAGCCTCAGCCTTGTGGCCAGCCAGGAGCTCCAGCATACCGAGGTTGGTGTTCACCTCAGCAGCGGTGGGGTTCAGGCGAGCAGCCTTCTGGAGGTACGACTTAGCGGTGTCGTAATCGCCAGCGGCATAAGCAAGCTCAGCCACGTTGTTGAATGCGCGGTAGTCGTTGGGGAAGAGCTCGGTGGCCTTCTTGTAGATGGCGCTCTTCTCGGCGTCGGTCTTCACAAGCGTAGCAGCATAGAGCAGCTCCTCGACGCTCAGCACGTTGGGCTCAGACTTGAAGGCTGCGAGAATCTCGTCGTCCGTACGGCCGATGAGCTGGTAGTGGAGGCTCAGGCGAGCACGACGCAGCTGGGGCAGAATCTCGTTGGCAAGGTCGGAATAGACGGAAGAGATGTTCTTGATTTCACGCTCACGAGCTTCGGGCTCCTTGTACATGGAGAGCACGCGCAGGATGAGGTCCTTGTCGGCGATGTTCGAAGCTTCGACAAGCTGCTTGAAGCCTTCCCAGTCCTCAGCGGTGTACTCAGCATCGACGTTGGTGTCGATCTTGGCCTTCTTCAGCTGCTGGTTCACATAGTTGCGGGTGTTCTTCTGACGCTCCTGAGCCAGGCGGTCGTTCAGCGAAACGGCACCGTCGGGAGAAGCATAAGCCGATACCTCGATGTTCTCAAGCTGCTTGCGGTCGTCAGCGTTCACGTCCTTCAGCGTGCTGAACACCTCGGCAAGGTCCTTCGAGCTCAGCTCGCTGGAACGGAGGTTAGCCTGCTGGATAAGGAACATGATGTTAGCCTGCTTCACCTGCTCGATGATGCGCTGGAAAGCGTCCTCGGCAATGGCAGGAGTGGTGGAGGCAGCGGTAGCGGCATAGAGCTCAGCGGTAGCCAGCACACCGTCGGCAACCTTCACTTCGGGAAGGGCGGTCTGCTTCTTGCCCACCGAAACGACGGGGCGGAGGTACAGCTCACTCTTGGCCATGGCGGGAATGTAGTCAAACAGGCTCTTCAGCGTCACGTTGGCACCCGTCTTGTAGGGGACAGTCTGACCGTTACCCTCGACCTTCTCACCCTGATAGGTGTAAGTCTCACCGGTAGCCTCGCCACCGTTGTATTTCAGCACGGGGGTGACGTTGAGGACAGCCTTCTTGGGGAAGAACTTAGCGGGGAAAGTACCGTTAATCGTCACAGGCACTTCGCCGTTCACGGCCTCCAGCACCTGGGGAGACACGGTGAAGTAGTCGGAGGACAGTTCACTCAGTTTTTTACTGCAGGAGCACAGGGCAAGCACGGCTACTGCCATCAGGAAAAATCTCTGTTTTTTCATTGTTTTGTAGATAAATATAAAATAAAACGAATTCTTTCTCTCCATTTCGGGCTGCAAAATTACTGCTTTCGCTCCTATTTTCCAAAGGAAAATCATTAAAAAAATATAAGATTCGCACGCGCGTAGAAGCTTCCGCCATCTCTGCAGATGCTGCTTCTGCGCCGTCAGATGCTCCTTCTAATTTTGTAGAATGGCCTTCTATTTTTGCAGAAGGCCCCTCTGATTTTGCGGGATTACTTCTGAGGAGGATAAAGGTCGTCCCACCAGCGGGAGTCGTCCTGAAGGAAGCGCGCGAACCACGCCATGATGGTGTTGTGCCAGAGGATGCGCTTGGGGTAGTCTTGAATGAAGTGGTTTTCGCCTTCAACCTCGATGAATTCGACGGTTTTACCGAGAATCTTCAAGGCGTTGAAGAGCTGGATGCTCTCGCCGATGGGGACGTTGGTGTCGGCAGTGCCATGCAGGAGCAGCAGGGGGGTGTTGATTTTGTCGGCATTGAAGAGAGAGCCCTGCGCAAAGAGGTCGGGGTTCTGCCAAGGCCAGCTGCCGGCAGCAGCAACGGCGTTGTAGCTGTAGCCCCAGTAGCCCTCGCCCCAGTAGCTGGTGACGTTACTGATGCCGGCATGTGAGACGGCGGCAGCAAAGATGTCGGTCTGCGTCTGGAGGTACTGCGTCATGAAGCCGCCATATGAAGCGCCCATACAGCCCACGTGGGCGGCATCGACGAAGGGATGGGCGGCGCAGAACTTCTGCACACCCTCAATGATGTCGCTGGCCGTCCACTTACCCCAGGCGTTGACGTGGCGAGCAGAGAACTCCTGCCCGAAGCCGATGGTGCCGCTGGGCTGGACGACATAGACCACATAGCCGCGCGAGGCGAGCAGCTGGGCACAATAGGGACTGGAGATGCCCTGCGTAGTGGGGGTGGTGCCGCCGTAGTAATAGACTATGAGGGGGTATTTCTTCGTGGCATCGAAGGCGGGGGGCAGGCAGCACTTGCCAGTGATGAGGGTGCCGTCGGAAGCGGTAAAGTTCCACGGCTCCGTCTGTCCGAGCTCAAGCTGGTCGAGCTGCTCTTTCATCGGGTCAGCAATGAGGCGCGAGGTACCCTTCTTCAGCTGATAGAGATAGGCACGTCCGGCGCTGTGGTCGTCGGTGCCGAAGTAGGCGGCCACAGAGGCATCCTCGGTAGGAAGCACAAACGACGAGACGACGGGGGTCTCAAGCGGCAGCAGCTTCATGGTGCGGGTCTTGGGCGAATAGACATAGACGTGCACCTCATCGGCCTCGGTGACGCGGAGGTAGATGTTGCCGTCGGCCTTGTTCCAGATGACATTCTCGATGGAGGGGTCGAAGTCACGCGTGATAGCCTCCACCTGGCGTGTGGCAAGGTCCATGATGTATGCCTGCTTGTCGTAGCTGTTAGCGATGGGGAGGTCGCCGCAGTTCTTGCCGATGCCGTCGAAGGCCTCGGGGCCACCGGTGAAGAGCAGCTTCGTGCCGTCAGGCGAGTACTCCACGCCGTCCACGTAAGGCTTGTTGGCAAAGATGGTGTCAATGGAGCGCGTCGTTAGGTCGAACTCGCTGAGCGTGGAGACATAGTAATATGGATGACGCGAGACGTCCTCGTCGGACGACTGCAGCAGCACTTTCTTACCGTCGGGTGAGATGTCGGCCACGCGGGTGGACTGCTTGCCGAAGGTGAGGCGCTCGGTGGTGCCGCTCTCGGGGTAGTAGATGCAGGGGTAGGCGCTATTGCGGTTGCCGGGGATACGGTCGCGGGGGGAGAGGATATGCTTCAGCGGGCCGTTGTCGCGCGCGCCCTCATCGTTCTTCATGACTATCATCTTCGTCTCGTCGGGGAACCACTGGAAGCGCTCGTCGGGCAGGGAGCGGAAGAGCACTTCCTCCTGCTGCGTGAGGGGATCGACGGTGACGAGGTCGCTGCCCACAGCGGCACGACGCGTGTACCAGAGTTTATCGGTACGAGGCATCCAGCGCAGGTTGCCTGCAACGTAGGCAATGTGCTTGCCGGTCTTCACCTCGGTGAGTTCGGCGCGGGAGTCGTTACGGTCGGCGCTGTAGTTGTAGGAATAGCGGGTGACCAGATACTTGCCGCTGGGCGAGAGCAGCACGCCGGTGACGCGGTTGTTGTAGACGGTATTGTCGAGCATGAAGCGCCCCTTCGGGCTCACGCCCGTCACGCAGGCCACATCCTTGAACTCCTTCTTCGCCTCTACCTCGCACTTGATGCAAAAATCGCCCTTTCCATCGGAGGGAACGAGCACTTTAAGGGTGACAGGATAGGTCTTCTCGGGCTCCATGCGCAGGGAGATGGTGCGGGAGCTCTGAGGACTAATGCTGTCCTGCGACTCGGGCTTCGTAGCCTTTCCCAAGCCCTCGACTGAGGCATCGAAGGGGAGGGTGCTAGTGATTTTCAGGTCGGCCTTCATGAAGCGTTCGGCGCGCAGACGGGTGGTGACGATGTAGAGGATGTTTTCGCCCTCACGCCCCGGTAGGGTGAGCATGCCGGTGGTGTCGGTAGTGACAATGTCGGAGGGGAAGGCATCGGGGCTGACGACGACGTCCGTCTTCAGCAGGTCGGCTTTGTAGCGGTTGCCCTTGATGTCTGCTGAATCGCAGACGAGCGGTTCTCTCACGGTTGCTGCCTCGCGGACAGCATACTCAGTTACAGTCTGTGCCTGCGCCGTCAGCAACGACAGCAGGGCGGATGCAAGGAAAAACAATCTTTTCATAACTTTAAAAGGTATTTTGGAAATTAAAAATGTTCGGTTTCGAAGTTTCGGATATTGCGCGGATGATGCTGAACGATTTCTTTCCGGAGCCGTGTGGAGTCTATATGGGTGTAAATTTCGGTTGTCCCGATATCCTCGTGCCCCAACATGGCTTGGATGACGCGCAGGTTGGCACCGTTCTCCAGCAGGTGAGTGGCGAAGGAGTGACGGAACGTGTGGGGGCTGATAACCTTTTTGATGCCCGCCTTTTCCGCCAGTTCCTTCACGAGGTGGAACACCATGATACGGGAAAGGTTTTTCTTGCGCAGGGCGCTGAGGAAGAGGTAGTCCTCGAAGCCTGGCTTGATGTCAATCTGGTTGCGGTCTATCATGTAGTACTCTATCTCCTGAATGGCCGAGGGCGCAATGGGGACGAGCCGCTGCTTGCTACCCTTGCCCTCCACGCGGATAAAGCCCTCCTTCAGGTAGAGGTCGCTCAGCTTGAGGTTACACAGTTCGGACACGCGCAATCCGCAACTATAAAGGGTTTCGATAATAGCACGGTTTCTCTGCCCTTCTTTCGAAGATAGGTCGATGGAATCGATGATTTTGTCGATTTCCTCGACACTCAACACCTCGGGCAGACGGGCGGGAATCTTGGGTGACTCAAGCAGCAGCGTGGGGTCGGCTTCGATGTACCGCTCCAGCACCAGGAAGCGGTAGAACGAGCGGATGCCCGACTGAATGCGGGCGATGGAGCGGGGCGTGATACCGACGTCCATCAGTTCGGCGGTGAAGTGTTCCAATACATCCAGCGTTACTTCCTCGGGGCGCATGCCCTCGTCGGACAGGTACACGAGGAGCTTTTCCACGTCTTCCATGTAGGCATCGAGCGTGTTCGCAGAAAGCGCTTTTTCGAAGACAAGATACTGTTTATATCTTGTCAACATCTTTTTATTCTCATCTTTTGATGATTTATTGGCCATTTTTTTCTACCTTCGCGCCGAAATTCCGAGAATCGCAGGCAAAAGTACAAAAATCATTCAATAATAGCACAAAATGAACGAAGAAAATAACAAAAAGAAAATCCTTGTCGTCAACGGCCCGAACCTGAACCTGCTGGGACTGCGCGAGCCGGGCATCTACGGCTCGTCGTCGCTGAGCGAAGGCATGAGGGCACTGGAGGAGCGTTTCCCGCAGGCCGAGTTCACCTTCTTCCAGTCGAACATCGAAGGGGAACTGGTGGATGTCATTCAGCAGTACGGCTTTACGTCTGACGGCATCGTGCTGAACGCCGGAGCCTATACCCACACCTCCGTGGCCATACACGATGCCATCAAGGCCATCCGCACCCCCGTCGTGGAGGTACACATCAGCAACATCTACAGCCGCGAGACCTTCCGCCACACTTCCCTCATCACCTCTGCCTGTGTGGGCATTATCGGAGGCTTCGGCATGGACAGCTACCGCCTCGCCGTCGAATACTTACTGAACAAATAAACAACGATGACGCTGGACGACTACATCCTCACCCACATGGAGCCTGAGAGCGACTACCTAAAAGCGCTCTGGCGTACCGCGCATGTCCACCTGATGAACCCGCGCATGTCGTCGGGCCATCTGCAGGGGCGGCTGCTGAAGATGCTGGTGGAGATGGTTCGTCCGCATCGGATACTCGAGATAGGCACCTATGTGGGTTACTCAGCACTCTGTATGGCTGAGGGACTTCGTAGCGATGAGGATCGTGTGGTGACATACGAAATCGACGATGAACTGGAGGATTTTACCCGCACATGGATAGCCGGCTCCCCTTTCGGGAGGCGGGTGGAATTCATCATCGGTGATGCACTCAAACAGGTGCCTGAGCGAGGCGAGACCTACGATTTCGTCTATATCGACGGAGATAAACGTCAGTACCTCGAGTGCTACGAACTCGCCCTCCAACACACCACCCCCGAGGCGTTCATCCTCGCCGACAATACGCTGTGGGACGGACACGTCGTTGACGAAGAGTATGCGCACGAACACCGTACCGAAGGCATCAATGCCTTCAATGCCTACGTCTGTGCCGACCCGCGCGTGGAAAAGGTTATCCTCCCCATCCGCGACGGCCTGACAATCATGAAGAAAAAGAATTAAGTATATGGAAACAACAAGACAAAACAAAATTGCACGGCTCATTCAGAAGGAGTTAAGCGACATCTTCCTCCTTCAGGCCAAATCGATGAACGGCGTTATCGTCTCTGTGACGAACGTCCGTGTCACCCCCGACCTCAGCATTGCCCACGCCTACATCAGCGTGTTTCCCTCCGGCAGGTCGGAAGAAATAGTGAACAACCTGAACGCCAATATGAAAAGCATCCGTTACGACCTTGGCACCCGTGTGCGCTTCCAGCTGCGCGTCATCCCCGAGCTGAAGTTCCACGTTGATGACTCGCTTGACTATCTGGAGCATATCGATGAGCTGCTGAAAAAATGAAGCTGCCCTTCTACATAGCACGGCGATACCTTTTCTCCCGCAAGAGCCACAATGCCATCAATATCATCTCGGCAGTAAGTGTCTGCGGAGTGACGTTGGCGACACTGGCGCTCATCTGTACACTCTCTGTCTTCAACGGCTTTCACAATTTGGTGGAGAGCATGTTCACCCACTTCGACCCGGAACTGAAGATTGAGCCGGCAAAGGGCAAGAGCTTCGTCCCTTCGGACAGCCTGATGGAGGTGTTGCACAGTAATCCCGCTATCAGCGTCATCAACGAGACGCTTGAGGACCAGGCTATGGCGCAATACAAAGATCGTCAGACGATGGTGACGGTGAAAGGCGTGGGCGACGAATTTCTCGCTCTCACCTCTTTCAGCGACATTCTCATCGGCGAGGGCACGTTCCGGCTGGCTGACGAGGTTGTCGACTACGGCATCCTTGGCGTGCAAATTCCTCACATTCTGGGCAGCGGATTGCACTTCATCGACCCCCTCACCCTCTATGCCCCACGTCGGGGGACACGCATCAACCTTGCTAACCCCATGCAGAACGTCACTTCACGCTCACTCTACAATCCCGGGCTTGTTTTCTGTGTTAATCAGGAGAAGTACGACGGCTCGTACATCGTTACCTCGATGGACTTTGCGCGGGAATTGTTCGGCGTGCCCGAGGCTGTCAGCGCCCTTGAACTGCGTACGGTTCCAGGCAATTCTATTCCCAGAGTTAAACGTCAGCTGCGCCGCGCACTGGGTCCCGACTACACCGTTAAGGACCGCTATGAGCAGCAGGCCGACGTCTTCCAGATTGTGAGGATTGAGAAATTCATTTCGTACCTCTTCCTCAGCTTCATCCTGCTCATTGCCTGCTTCAACATCATCGGCAGCGTCTCAATGCTCATCCTCGACAAGCAGGACAACCTCTCCACCCTGCGCAGCCTCGGTGCTTCGGACAGTCTCCTTGCCCGCATCTTCATCCATGAGGGCAACCTTATCGCCCTTGCCGGAGCCCTACTCGGGCTTGTGCTGGGCGTCATCCTCTGCCTGCTGCAACAGCGGTTCGGATTCATCTCGCTGGGGCAGTCGGGTGCTTTTGTCGTCGACGCCTATCCTGTCAGCGTCCATGCAACCGACGTCCTCATCGTCTTTATTACCGTTGTCGTCGTCAGCACCCTCGCCGTGCGCCTGCCTGTCCGCCTCCTTGCCCGTCGGGCAATAAATCATGAGAAAGAGAAGTAATCCTCTTTTTTTGCTTCAGCAAGTGATTTTTTCGAGAAAAGTACGGTTTATTTAAATAAAATTATGTACTTTTGACACTCGTTTCAAAAGCTTAACGAAGAGTATTAATTGAAAGAGATTTTAATTTTTTAATAGTTAATCAATTATGTGGTTATTTAATTCTTCTATCGGAAAGAAGGTTGTGATGAGTGTCACGGGGTTGGCCTTAATCTTATTCCTTACTTTCCACATGGCCATGAACTGCGTGGCCTTGTTCTCGGCCGAAGGGTACGAGTGGATTTGCAACTTCCTCGGCGCTAACTGGTATGCCATGGTGGGCACCATCGGGTTGGCTCTGTTGATGGTGATTCACTTCGTGTATGCCTTCTGGCTGACGCTGACTAACAAGAAAGCGCGTGGAGCAGAGCGCTACGCCGTTACGGCTCGTCCGAAGGGCGTTGAGTTTGCCTCACGCAACATGTTTGTGCTTGGCCTCTGCGTTTGCGGCGGTCTAGTACTGCATCTGGTGAACTTCTGGAGCAAGATGCAGCTGGTGGAACTGATGGGCGGTGAACCTGCAGGAGGCGTTGAGCTCATCCGCCACACCTTCTCGAAGTGGTACTTCGTATTGCTTTACCTCATTTGGCTGTGTGCCCTATGGTTCCACCTCACGCATGGTTTCTGGAGCGCTATCCAAACCATCGGCTGGAGCAACCGCAAGTGGTTCGTACGCTGGAAATGGATTGGTTACATCTGCGTGACGCTGCTCATCCTAGGCTTTGTGTCTGTCCTAATGCTATACTTCTTTGCTGAAGGACTGGGCTGGGTCATCTTCCCTGGTTTGTTCCAAGGCTTGGTTGCCTGATGACTTATGAAAAATGAATAACGAAAAAACGTATCATAAAAATGGAAAACAAGATTATAACCAAAACCGATGCCAAGATTCCCGAGGGACCGTTGGCAGAGAAATGGACGAACTATAAGGCTCACCAAAAACTTGTCAATCCTGCCAATAAGCGCAAGCTGGACGTCATCATCGTCGGCTCGGGTCTGGCAGGTGCCAGTGCTGCTGCTTCGCTGGGTGCCCTTGGTTTCAAGGTGAAGTGTTTCTGCATTCAGGATAGCCCGCGCCGCGCACACTCCATTGCCGCTCAGGGCGGTATCAATGCAGCCAAGAACTATCAGAACGATGGCGACTCGGTCTATCGTCTCTTCTACGATACCATCAAAGGTGGTGACTACCGTGCCCGCGAAGCCAATGTCTATCGTCTGGCTGAGGTCAGCAACGCCATCATCGACCAGTGTGTGGCGCAAGGTGTTCCTTTTGCCCGCGAGTACGGCGGTCTGCTGGACAACCGCTCCTTCGGCGGCGCGCAGGTAAGCCGCACGTTCTATGCCCGTGGCCAAACCGGACAGCAGCTGTTGTTGGGTGCTTACAGCGCCCTGATGCGTCAGGTACACCTTGGCAACGTGGAGATGTTCACCCGTTGTGAAATGTTAGATGTCGTCATCATCGACGGACGTGCCCGCGGTATTATCTACCGTGACCTCGTTACGGGCGAAATCAAGCGCTGCTCGGCACACGCTGTCGCCATCGGCACAGGCGGCTACGGCAACACCTTCTTCCTCAGCACCAACGCTATGGCCAGCAATGGTAGTGCCGCCATGCAATGCTACCGCAAAGGTGCCTGGTTTGCTAACCCTGCCTTCGCTCAGATTCACCCCACCTGCATCCCCGTGCACGGCGACAAGCAGTCGAAGCTGACGCTGATGTCGGAGTCGCTGCGTAACGACGGACGTATCTGGGTGCCAAAGAAACTGGAAGACGCAAAAAAACTGCAACGCGGAGAGCTGAATCCAAACGACATTCCCGACGAGGATCGTGACTTCTATCTGGAGCGCCGCTATCCCGCCTTTGGTAACCTAGTGCCCCGCGATGTGGCCAGCCGCGCAGCCAAGGAACGTTGCGACAAGGGCTTCGGCGTCAATAACACCGGCCTTGCTGTCTTCCTCGACTTTAAGTATGCCATTGAGCGTCTGGGCGAGGACGTCGTCCGCCAGAAGTACGGCAACCTCTTCGACATGTACGAGGAGATTACCGACGTCAACCCCTATCACAATCCCATGATGATCTTCCCCGCTATCCACTACACGATGGGCGGCATCTGGGTTGACTATGAGCTAATGACTTCCATCCCTGGCCTCTTCGCCATTGGTGAAGCTAACTTCAGCGACCACGGCGCCAACCGCCTCGGAGCCTCTGCCCTTATGCAGGGCTTGGCTGACGGATACTTCGTACTGCCCTACACCATCCAGAACTACCTGAGCGACCAGATTCAGGTGCCGCGTTTCAGCACCGACCTGCCCGAATTCGACGAAGCTGAGAAGGGTGTTCAGGCACGCATCGACCGTCTGATGGCTATCAAGGGCAAACGTTCTGTCGATAGCATCCACAAGGAACTTGGCCACATAATGTGGGAGTTTGTCGGAATGGGCCGCACAGAAGAGTCCCTGAAGGAAGCCGTCAAGAAGATTGAGGAACTGGAAAAGGTGTTCTACAGCGACCTGCGTATCCCGGGCGAAGCCAACACCCTGAATGTCGAGCTGGAGAAAGCCTTGCGTCTTGAGGATTTCCTCGAGATTGGCAAGCTGATGGCTTACGACGGCCTCAACCGCGAGGAGAGCTGCGGTGGACACTTCCGCGAGGAGTACCAGACCCCCGAGGGCGAGGCTCTGCGTCGCGACGACCTCTTCTCCTACGTCGCCTGCTGGAAATACGAGGGACAGGGCAAAGCGCCTGAGCTCATCAAGGAGCCTCTCGACTACGAGTACATCAAGGTTCAGACCCGTAACTACAAGAATTGACGTTAAATCGTAAATAGTTATAATTTGTCAAATAGTAAATTGAAACAAGATGGACAAGAATATTAGTTTTACATTGAAGGTGTGGCGTCAGCGTGGTCCGAAAGAGAAAGGCGAGTTCAAGAGCTACTACATGGAAGACATCCCTGGCGACACCTCCTTTCTCGAGATGCTTGACATCCTGAACGAGATGCTCATTAATCGCGGCGAAGAGCCCGTTGTCTTCGACCACGACTGCCGCGAAGGCATCTGCGGCATGTGCTCGCTCTACATCAATGGTCATCCCCATGGTCCCGCCACGGGTGCCACCACGTGCCAGATTTACATGCGCCGTTTCCAGGATGGCGACATCATCACCGTCGAGCCTTGGCGTTCTGCCGGCTTCCCCGTTATTCGCGACTTAATGGTTGACCGCCGTGCCTTCGATAAGATTATGGCTGCGGGTGGCTATGTCAGCGTCAACACCGGCGGCGTTCCCGATGCCAATGCCATTCCCATCCCCAAGGAGAAGGCCGACGAAGCTATGGATGCTGCTGCTTGCATCGGCTGTGGTGCCTGCGTAGCCGCTTGCAAGAATGGCTCGGCCATGTTGTTCGTCAGCGCCAAGGTGAGCCAGTTGGCTCTCCTGCCTCAGGGTAAGGTGGAAGCCAAGCGTCGCGCTAAGGCCATGCTGGCTAAGATGGACGAACTGGGCTTTGGAGCCTGCACCAACACCCGTGCCTGCGAGGCCGAGTGCCCCAAGTGTGTGAGCATCTCCAACATCGCCCGCCTCAACCGCCAGTTCATCGGCGCCAAGCTGAGCGACTAATTAAAGTATAGAGCATCGTCTCTTCAAAAGAAGGGCTGCATCCTCATCCGATGCAGCCCTTCTTATTATGTTATGTAATATGATTTAATTCCGGGTGACGGAGGTACGCTGCATGAGACGACGTATTTGGGTATCCTCTCCCACAACCCACACCACGTCGCCCTCTTGGAACACCAGTTCAGGCACAGGCTTCAGCAGGTCGTCCTCGCCTCGGTCTATGCCCACCACCATACAACGGTCGTCCTTGCGTATGCCGCTGAAGAGCACGCTAGTACCCACAAGGGGGGAGTCCGCTGTTACAGCAATCTGACGCAGCACCATCTCCTTATCCGTAGAAGGAGGTAAGGCATCTATGCGAGCACGCTCAGCGTTAAGGGCGGCAGAGAAGCGGCGTAACTGTTCGTCGGTACCGATAATCTGTACTTTATCGCCTGGGAAGAGAGGCATGTCGGCAGGCGGGATATTGATACGTCGCGTGCCACGCAGGATAGAAGCCACATTAACGTCGTAGTGCTTACGCCATTCAAGCTGCCGCAGGTTCTTTCCACCCCATGCTGAACGGTCAGGGATTACAACCTCAGCCAAGTGGAGGTCGCGGCTCAGAAGCGCTCCGGCATACTTCGGGCGTTCGGAACGGGAATGTTCTTCCTTCGAGTTGAGATTGCCAAGGAACGTCGATTCAAGCGCCATCTGGCTGTTTTTCAGTCTGCGCGAGAACAGCATGAAAATAAGCAACGTGGCAATGATGCCTATGAGCACGGCAATAGAGGCATGATAGTGCTGGTCCACAGCCACTACGATGATGACGATAACAGCAGCCAGACGGAACAGCACAAACGCCAGCAGAGGCGCACGGTTAAACTGCCGGTCGTTCCACAGCTCCCAGAACTGGGGCGTAAAGCAATGCTTCAGCAACAGCGGGCGCATGAAGGGCGAGAGCACAACAAGCGTTATTGCAAGCGTCGTCAGATGGGCCCATTGCTCAGGCAGCAGGCTGGCCATTAACGGATAGAGCACCTTCGATGAGAGGATGAGGATGGCGATACACAGCACGCCATAGACAAGCATTGGCGTGAGCATGCCCGACAGCATTTTCTTCCATTTGTTCTCATCGCGTGCCGTAGTGCTACCCGCATCGTAACGCTCCAGTGCCCGTTTTATTCGCTCGGGCATACGTGGCTCTATCCAGTCAGCCACAGGGTTGGCAAGACGTATCATAGTGGGTGTCATGAACGTAGTGATGACAGACACCGACACGATGATGGGATATATGAAGTCGCTAATTGCGCCCAAACTGATACCCAGCGTGGCAATGATAAACGAAAACTCGCCTACAGGTGCCAAGCTGAAACTACTCTGCAACGACGTGCGAACATCGACGCCACCCAGCATGAACGAGAATACGCCCACGATGCTACGAATGACGAGTACCACCAGCGTGATAACTACGATAGGCAGCCAATACTTGGCAAGCATGGCAGGGTTAATCATCATGCCCACCGACACAAAGAATACCGCCGCAAACAAGTCTTTGATAGGCGAGACAAGATTCTCGATATGCTCTGCCTCTATCGTCTCTGCCAGAATGCTACCCATAACGAATGCCCCAAAAGCAGGCGAGAAGCCTGCCAGCGACGCCAGCACCACCATCAGGAAGCACATGGCCAAAGCCACAATCAGCAACGTCTCGTCGTTCATCAAGGTGCGCGCCTTGCGCAGCAGAAGGGGTATCAGATAGATGCCAAGCACAAACCACAAGATGAGGTAGAACACCATCTTCGCCATGCTCATCAGCAGCTCTCCCCCATCCACCTTGCCGCCACTGCCCAGCGTGCCGAAGAGCAACATCATCACAATGGCAATGATGTCCTCAAGGATGAGCACACTAAACACCAGCGAGGCAAACTTCTGCTGGCGCAGCCCAAGGTCATCAAACGCCTTGACAATGATGCCCGTGGACGACATAGCCAACATGCCGCCCAGATAGAGCCCGTTCATAAACGACCATCCGAACAGCCCGCCCACAAGGATGCCCACAACCGTCATGCACGCCGTGCTGGTGATAACGGCAATCACGGGCGTGCTGCCCGCCTTCAACAGCTTGCGGAAACTGAATTCAAGTCCTAACGAGAAAAGGAGGAAGATGACACCGATTTCGGCCCACGTGCTCACCTCGGCGCTGTCGGCCACAGAGGGAGTGTAGGGCATGTAGGGACTGGCAAGAAAGCCTGCCACGATATAGCCCAGCACCACGGGCTGCTTGAGTTTCTTAAACAGCAATGTCATCACACCTGCGCAGAGCAGGATGAGAGCCAGGTCAGAGATTAGTTGCGGCAGATGTTCCATAGCCTTACTTCGCAATGAGCGCAGCAATGTTGACGATCGTCATCATGGCCTTCTGCATGGTCTGGATGGGGACGTACTCGTAGCGGCTGTGGAAGTTCATACCGCCTGCGAAGATGTTGGGACAGGGCAAGCCCTTAAAGGAGAGCTGCGCGCCGTCCGTACCCCCTCGGATAGCCTTGATGCGGGGCTCCACGCCCGCCAAGCTCATTGCCTCGCAAGCGATGTCAATGACATACATGACAGGCTCGATTACTTCACGCATATTGGCATACTGGTCTGTAATCTCCACGCTCGCAACACGCTCGCCGTAACGCTCATTCAGCCTATCCACCATGCGCTGCACAAAGGCCTTGCGACGCTCGAAGATGTCGTGGTCATGGTCTCGGATGATGAGGTTGACAACTGCGCTATCGACGGTGCCGTTGAAAGATGTGGGGTGATAAAAACCTTCATAGTCCTCCGTCTGCTCGGGCGACTCGATGCGAGGCAGCGAATCGACAAACTCTGAGGCGATGCGCAGGGCGTTGAGCATCTTTTCCTTGGCATAGCCCGGATGGACATTGCGTCCTTGGATGGTGACGCGCGCAGCAGCAGCGTTGAAGTTCTCGTACTCCAGCTCGCCCACCTCGCTGCCGTCCATCGTATAAGCCCAGTCGCAACCGAAGGCCTTGACGTTGAACTTATGTGCGCCCAGCCCAATCTCCTCGTCGGGATTGAAGCCGATGCGGATGCGCCCATGTTCAATCTCCGGATGTTGCTGGAGGTACTCCACAGCCGAGATGATTTCGGCAATACCCGCCTTGTCATCAGCCCCAAGCAGCGTGTGCCCGTCGGTAACAATAAGGTCTTCGCCAATATGGCTGTTCAGTTCTGGAAACTGCAAGGGGCTGAGCACGATGTTGCCGCTGGCACTCAGCACAATGTCGCCCCCCTGGTAGTTTTTCACAATGCGCGGATTGACATCCTTTCCGCTCATGTCGGGGCTGGTGTCAAGGTGCGCAATGAAGCCCACCGTGGGCACCTTTCGTGTCGTATTGGCAGGGAGCGTGGCAAATAGGTAGCCGTTGGCATCGAGACTGACGTCCTCCAGCCCCATGCCGCGCAACTCCTCCTCCAGAGCCCGCGCAAACGTCATCTGCCCAGGTGTGCTGGGCGTCGTACCGGCATCCTCGGCAGAGGTTGTCTCAAAACGGACGTACCGCAAGAATCTATCTATCATCATATTTCTATCTTCTTATACTTCGGGACGAGCGACATCATGATGCACCACGCGATGAGGTAGGCCACGCCGCAGAAGCAGAACACCACGAAGTAGCCCGCAGGCTTGCCCTCGAAGCCGAGGAAGTGGAAGGCGCTGCCTGCATTCTCAGCGAAAGTGAAGAGTTCTCCAGCACTTTGCTGAATGAACATCGACCCGATACCTCCTGCCATAGCCCCAATGCCCGTGATGGTGGCAATAAGGCCCTTGGGGAACATGTCGCCAATAGTGCTGAAGAGGTTGGCGCTCCATGCCTGATGGCCCGCAGCTGCAAGACCAATAAGGATGGCAGGCCACCAGGGCGAGTTAAAGTGCACGCCCAGCGGCTGGGCAAACAACGCAGCAATGGGGAAGAAGGCGAAGATGAGCATCGCCCTCATGCGCCCGGCGTATGGGTTCATCCCCTTTTTATCCACAAAGATGCGTGGCAGATAGCCGCCGAAGATGCTGACGACGGTAACGATGGCATAGAGCGTGAAGATGAGCGCCTGCCCGCGTGCCGAGGTGGCAGGGGTATTGAACTGGTTGCTGAAGTAGCTCGGCGCCCAGAACAGGAAGAACCACCACACGCCATCGGTAAAGAACTTGCCAAAGAAGAACGCCCACGTCTGCTTAAACTTGTAATAAGGAATATAAGGCAGATTGAGCAGCACAAGGCAGACCGCGAGACAGACCCATTTTGCCCAGCTGCCCACGCCAATCTTTTCGGCCCAGCCGTTGAAGGTGAAGTAAAGGACAAAGAACACCGCTCCCACAAGGATGTATGCCCATGCCTTCGGCAGCAGCGAGAGCGTCTTCTCGCCCGCTACGGCAGCCTTCTCGGCAGCTTCAGCCGCGTCGTCCTCGTGGATATACTCCAGCTCAGCCGCGTTGACGTGCTTCGACTTCTCGGGCTTGTCGTACATGAAGGCCCAGAAGAACATCCAGATGAAGCCCAGTCCGCCTATGATGATGAACGCCCACTCCCAGCCCAGCTTCAACGCGAGGGGCGGAATGCAGAGCGGCGCAGCCAACGCGCCCACGCTGGCACCTGCGTTGAAGATACTGGTGGCAAAGGCACGGTCCTTCTTCGGGAAGTACTCTGCCGTCACCTTGATGGCAGCGGGGAAGTTGCCCGCCTCGCCCAGCGCCAGGATGCCGCGACACAGCAGGAACAGATAGACCGACGTCGTGGAGATGGCCAAGGCAATCTTACTGCCCGCCTCTACAGCCTTCAGCGCGGCAGCACTCGTCACACCATCCACCAACAGCGCCGTACCCCATCCGCAGGCAGCATGCAGGCACGCGCCAAGGCTCCAGACGAAGATGGCGATGAGGTAACCCCGCTTCGTCCCCATCCAATCAACAAACTTGCCCGCAAACAGGCAAGCCAGCGCGTAGAAGATGCTGAAGAAGCCGGTGATGGTGCCATAGTTGGCATCCGTCCAGTGGAACTGGGGTTTGATGAACTCCTCGTAGGTGAGGCTCAGCACTTGGCGGTCCAGGTAGTTGACGGTAGTAGCCACAAACAACAGCGAACAGAGCCACCAGCGCCAGTTGGACATCAGTTTTTTCTGTGTACTCATAGGGTTAAGGGATTTCAAGATTGATTCTAGGCCGCGAAGATAACGCTTTTTTTTGACATTTTCCCTTTTTTTCGACTATTTATCCACAAAAATCCCGTTTTTATTGTCGGCATTTTATTTCCACTGGCTGTGTATTATCGTTAAACGATGATATATACGATAAGGAAGAACAGAAACTTGGCAAATCATTTGGATTATTCAAAACGAACAAATACCTTTGCAGCAGAAAAAAGACATGAAAACAACGATTTTTAATCCCATTCAGATTTCGTATAAATTTTAAATAAAAATATTACACATGAGAACAAAAATCCTAACAATTTTAGCACTATGGCTGACAATGGCAGTCACGGGCGCATGGGCTGACGAGGTACAAATTCGACAGAATATCGAAGGCGTCTACGAAATTGCCGATGAAGTGTCGCTATGTGATGGTACGGTGGTGAAGCCCCTGAAGACACCACGACGGGCGCCGACCGATGACTACACGTACACCTACAAGGGTGTGAAGTACACTTACATCACCGAAAACAACTTCTCGCGGTTTTTCAACATCAACGTCCACAAGCCTAGCGACTACGGCTGGTACACCGATGATGAAGGCTGGTACGTCAATGCTGAGAAGGCCTACATCACCGCCGCCAGCATTGATGCCGACAACTTCCCGTCGAGCGGCGAGGTCTATATCATCAACGACTTGGTGGGCTTCTTCACAGGCCATACACACTTAGGCTGCATAGCCGACAATGGCTTCCGCTACATGTCGGGCGTGAGGCGTATCTATTTTCAGGACTGCGCTGCCATGAGCTATACGGCCAACAGCGATTTCTACTTCTTCATCGGCGACTGCGCTTTTGGCGACTGCGAGAACCTGGAGGAGGTGAACCTGATGCAGTGGACCACCAGTGGCTCTAACCATTGGGAGGCACTGCCGCCCACAGCAGTGAAGCGCATCTGGGGCTCTATGCTCAACAACTCGCCTAAAGCGTGGATTCGTGTGGGCACCAGCGTCTATCAGCAGTACTTGGGCAGTCAAACGTGGGTGCAGGTGCGCGACCGCATCACCACCTTCGAGCATGCTTCCGACGACATCACAGTGAACGGTGCCGTCTATAGCTTCCTGAAGTCAGAGGACGGCACAGCCCTCTCCAATGCCGATGAGCAGCACGAGGAAATCATGAAGAACTTGCGCATGTGGAATGCCGACTACCAACAGTTTAACGCTGCCTCGTTGCTCTCAGACAAGAGCCGAACAGAGGACAATGCTAACATTTGGTACACCACTGTGAAGGGTGCCGACACCGACTACCTGAAGAAGAACGACGGCGTGTTACGCATCTACAATGATCCAGGCTCTTACTATAACTATAAGACTATTGCCATACGTAAGGGAGCATTTGAGAACTGCGACGACCTGCAGGCCGTGGAGTTCTGGCAATCCAATGGCCGCAGCAGCAACTCATACAGCGAGCCAAAGCTGGTGATTGAGAACGATGCCTTCAAGAACTGCAAGAACCTGAAGGAGATCCGCTTGTTCTATAAGGTAGAGGAAGGTACAGACCGTTGGCAGGTGCTCGGCCCGAAGGATATCATTCCTGGCAATAACATATTGGGTCTGCCGACTGCCGAAGAAATAGCCGTGATGGATAGTGCCGCGCTGGAAACAGCATGGACTGTCAATCCCGACTTCCGTATTCTTGTCGCCCCCGACCGCTATGCCGAGTTCAAGGACGACCCTAACTGGATCAACTATATCGCTTTTCTCCATCCTGCCGACTTCATGCCCACTGTTAAGCCTGACATCACCAAAGGAGGCCTGACCTACGGTTATATGGCGACGGGCGACGGCACCTTCAACACTGATCAGGTTGTGACGCAAGATTTTTCGTTGTGGAGCATTCCTGTCATCGTCGCTGAAGTGATTATGATTTATTATTCCATCAATAATATAGTGACGGCTGTCAAATCGGTAGCGACAGCGAGGGCTGTACTCAAGACAGCAAAAGAGGGAGTAGAAGAGGCTGCGGAAATGGCAAGTAAGGCTACTTTCTACGAGGAAACTGCCACTAACACTGTCGAGGTCTTAAGCGATATAACAAAGGGGAATGTTGATCCTACGGCTATTGTAAATATGAATATACTTCAACCTGGTGTAGACGTTACCCAAATGGGCGTTTTGAAAACGAGCCCACTGTTTAGCCAAATGAAGCTTTATGGAATGATCAATGAAAATGGCATTTTTCAACAGGTCACTGATCAGATTTTAATGGCAATAAAACTCTCATCGAATCCTATGAGTACGGAGACCATGCAAATCCTAAAAAAATACATGATAGCCAATGCTAACAGCCTCGTATTGCATAGTAGCACCAGCGCTGCCAAGGCCAATGCATCCGCTGCTGTTACTACCGCTGCCGCCAATTTGACGACAAGTGAGACAGCCGTATCTGCTGCACAACAGGCTTTGATCTCCTCGCTGATTGCAAATCCGTCAACTCTCAGCACGTACATCGGCAGCAATATTGCCATCTGCAATCTACTGGGGGCGAGCCTCAATGCCGCCGCGTTGAAACAGGGCATGCAGAATAACATCATCGCCAATATGCACCAGGTGAGCACGCACGCCAGTAACATGATCATCATCACGCCCGACAAGAACCTCATCTACCACACTTATATTAAGAGTGCGCCTGATGACATTAGGAATGCCGTTATCTATACCGGTGTGTCGAAAGAAACCCGCACCACAACGTGGCTGCCCAAGGTGTTCCAGAATAAGAAACAGTTGAAGACCGTCAGTTTCCATGACAATAGTGCCCGCACCAGCCACAATATGTCGTCCAACCTCATTTATATCCCTGACTCGGCCTTCGTAGGCTGCTCCGAACTGGAGCGCCTTGACCTGCGGATGCAGACCGACAAAAATGGACAGCGAGCCATGGGTCCTGAGAACTTTGTGCTCTGCGGCGACAGCATCTTTGCCGGCCTCGATTCGCTAAAATTCAAGATTATCATTCCCGCTGAGCGCTGCGAGGACTTCGAGAACGACTTGTCGTGGGGACAGTACAAGCGTTTTTTCAAATATGAGGATGTGGAAGAGGTGACCAACTTTACCGAGTTTGGCGTGAAGTATGCATTTACCTATCAGAACGGCAACCAGTACGTGGAGAAGCAGGGCGGACACACCATAGAGCACCTGCATGCCATTGGCCCCGATGATGACTATATCAGGGACAACAATGGCGCATTGGGCTTCTTCAACGACATCGGTTCCTACAACAACTATAAACTGGACTATGTCCGCAGGAATGCGTTCCGCAAGAACCAGAACGTGAAGAGTGTCTCCTTCTGGGACGTGGCAGGCTGGCTGTGGACGGGCGATGCCTATACCGACCTGCAGATGGCGCTGCTGGACTCGTGCTTCGCCGAATGTCCCAACCTCGAGTATGTCGATATGCTCTACTTGCGCACCGATGGTTCGAACATCGCCGAGCCGCTCACTCCCGCCATGTTGCAACTGGGCAGCGGCGTGTTCGACAAGTCGCCGAAGGTTCGATTCAAGATGACCGACCGGCAGACGGAGTGGTTCGCCGCCGACTCTGCTTGGGAGAAATATGAAGACCGCTTCCTGCCCTGCCTTTTCCTGCCTGCCGACCCCGTGGTGGTGAGCAAGCTGAGTGACCTGAAATACCGCACCGACGTGGCCCGTGCATGGTACGACAACAACGCCTCGAAGTGGGGCGGCTGGCTAGACATCACGCGGGTGACATCGGACAGCTATCTGAACGGCAAGTTCTCGAACAACACAGACCTGCGCTCGTTTCCCGACTTCAAGCGCTTCGAGCTGGTGGGTCTCACCCAGGTGGGCGGCTCGTGGTTCATCAACTGCTCGAACCTGAACGCCATCGAACTGCCTTCGACCATCAAGCATATCGGCGGCTGGGCCTTCTACGGCTGTTCGAACCTGAAGGAGATTACCATTCCCGCTACCGTGGAAACCATCGATGCTAGTGCTTTTGAGTACAGCGGCTTGAAGACCGTGCGCTGCCAGGGCACCAAACCTGCCCAGTTAGGCAACAATGTGTTCAACCTCAGCAACTATAACGGCTTCGTCATCTACGTGCCTGCCGAGGCTGTGGATGCTTACAAGAAGGCCTGGCCCAGCTATGCCCAATACATCAAGGCCGACAGCGAGGAGCCTGCCCTCATCATGGAGGTCACTCTCGACCAAGCCGGACAGCTGGCCGAGAAGTTAGGACTGACCGCCATTATGGACGGCAGCGCCGTACGCCACCTCGGTGGAGCCTACTGGAAATACAAGAAGTTGAAGGTGAACGGCCCGATGAACGGCATTGACGTGGGCGTGCTGCGCATTATGATGGGGGCCGATGCTTGGGATAGCGACCCGACGGACGGACAGCTTGCCTACGTGGACCTCTCGGGCGCTAACCTCTTGAAGGACAAGGAGCACTCCTATAATAAATTTGGAGTGGACGAATACTTGGAGAAGGCCGATTGGGTAGGCGAATACATGTTCCACAACTGTACGGCACTTGAAACGATCATCCTGCCCAACAGCGTCACCGAGATTGGCGAGAACACCTTTCAGGATGCCAAGAACCTGAAGCGCCTCGCCGTGGGCAAGGGACTGAAGCGCTATACCCGCGACCTGCTGCAGAATCTCATGAGCGGCATTGACGAACTGGTGTTCCTCACTGATGAGTTTGCCACCAGCGAGAGCGACGACCCGTGGGAGGCTCCTATAGCCCGGGTTTATACGAAGCAGTCACTGCTTGGCGACTACATGAGCGATCCTGCCCTGACCAACCGTGCCCGATACATCTCAGCGCCGTTCGAAGATGACGAGGCAATGAAGATACTGGCTGAAAACAAGCAGTACTTCCCATCGGAGTATTTTAAGATGAACAACATCGACGGAGTGTTCACCGGCAACACACGTCTCACAACGCTCGACGAGCTTCCATTCTTTACCGAATTGCACAGCCTGCATGCCCAAGAATTCATGGGTTGCAGCAGTCTGAAGCGCATTACACTGCCCGATTCACTCACGGTGATAGGCAGAGAGGTGTTTGGGGGATGCCAGCAGCTGGAAACCATCAGCATCGCTGCCGATAGCGTGCCCGAACTGGCCACCGACGCCCTGCGCGACCTGCCCGCCGACTTCAAGATCATCGTGCCGAAGACGCACGTCAAGCGTTACCGCGAGAAGTGGGAGCAGTATGCAGATCACATTGTGGTCGAGGACGAGGAGTTGCGCAACGACATCATCGAGGTAACACTCACCGAGCCAAACACGCTGGCAGAGAAATTAGGGTTGAAGACGACGACAGTGCAAAAAGGAACATACTATGATCCAATTAAAGATGAAGAAGAACAATTATATTGTATTACCTCCGTCACTGGCGATTACTCCAACATCCGTGCCCTGAAGGTCAACGGCCCTATAGGATGTGCTGACTTCTGTGTGATGCGTTTCCTGGCTGGCTACGATATCGTGAGGGACATGAATAACACGAGTCCCTTTGGCAGCTGCCGCAACTATCTGGGTCGGTTGGAATACATTGACCTATACGAGGCCGATATCGAGCCTTCCGAATACTTGACAGATGGTGCTGGGTGGCAAATGAGCATCAAGTTCCTTACAAAAAATGAAGATGATGTCCTGCCAGGTTTCGCCTTTGGACGGAGCTATTCGCTGAAGACAGTCATCCTGCCAAAAACCATGAAACGCGTCAAGGAACGAGCCTTCCAGGAGTGCGAATATTTGGAAACATTGGTTCTCGGCGACGAGTGCGAGGAATTCGTTTGGAGTGCTTTGGACGACTGCGCCTCGATGACTCGCATGTACATCCTCTCGAGAAAGAAGATGGAGATGGAGAACGAAAGCTGGGTGTGGCGCAACCTATGCAATAACTATAGTCCGACATTCGATGCCTTCTATGTGCGTCCGTCGCTATATCAAGAATATATAAATGATGATGCCTACACCGGTGCGCGTCAGCGCACGAACAACATCAGTTCAGGTGCCTTCAAGGATGACGAGTCGTTTGCGGCCTTCGCTGCTCACGCCGCTGCCACTGAGGACGACCTGATGCAGATCAGCGACATCACCGGCTGGTTCCGCAACCATACCGGTGTTATCGATTTTAACGCCTTGCAGTACACCAGCATTGACTCCCTGCGCACCGCTGACGTGGCGCCGCTCACGCAACTGCGCAGCGTCACGCTGCCTGCTACCATCCAGGGCGTAGGCCAGGATGCCTTTAAGAACGCCACCGGTTTGCGCTACGTGGATATGAGCCAGTGCGCCGACTATGCCCCCACGCTCGCCGCTGAGGGTGGTGTGCGCTCGCTCGGCATCGGTGAGAACACGCTTGCCTACATGCCTGCACAGTATGGCGAATCTAGTGATGTAAACGTAGCTGTTAGCAACGGTGCAGGATTCAGGACTCAGACTTTCCGTCTGGTGGACGGACTGGACTACTGCGTACCATTTTCCGTAATGGCCGATAACGTAGAGAACACGCGAACATTAGAGAAGAGCGATGTGCCCTACACCATTTGTCTGCCTTATGCCATTGACATACCCAGTGGAGCGAAGGTGTACCGACTCTCAGGTCGTGGCTCGAACGAGCTGATTTTTGCCCAGCACACAGATTGCATGGAGGCCATGCAGCCCTATCTCGTCTGGGCTGAGAACAGCGATGCCCTGCTTTCGACCGTAAGCACGACACTGCCTGCCAGCACCGATGCCGGCAGCGAAGGATGTCAGCTGCAGGCAGTGGGCTATACCCTACGCGGTACATTGGATGCCATCAGCAATCAGGAGGCCGTGGAGTTGGGTGCCTATGTGATGAACGATGATGCGAAGTGGCATCCCGTGCTCTCTGACACTGAGACCCACAAGGCTGTGACTATCCCTGCCTTCCGTTGCTTCCTGCTGCAAAGCCGTCAGGGTGGAACCCGTGGCGCCATCGGAATGACGCTGGAGGATGCTACTGGTATTGAACAGCTGCGTACCATTGACAACGACGGCACCGAGCGCATATATGATCTTAGCGGTCGTCGCATCGATGGAAACACGAAGGGAATTATGATCAAAAACGGACGTAAAATCATCAACAAATAAATAACTATGAAGAATCTTAAGATAATGAGTATGCTGTTCGGGAGCCTAATGCTCCTTGGCAGCCTTTCCTCGTGTGGCAGTGACGAGCCAGAGGAATTGATAGTTACGAGTGCCAAGGCGGAGTATGTGGTGAACCTTAGCCAGAACCTACTCGATGCCGCCACCGTCACCGTCTATTATATCGATGCCAACGGACAACAAGCACAGGAGAACGCTATTTCTACCACATGGACGAAGACCGTCAGCTATTCCACACTGCCCACTAATGCCGGCTTTAGCGTACAGTCCACCTTGAAGGGCGAGCCCACGATGGAGGAATACCTTGTGGAAGCCGACGGTCAGATGACCATCACTGTGTTCGACCAGCACGGCGAACATTTTGGCACTCCCTTCGTGGGCAACAAGCATGAGGCAAAGGGTCAGCTCGGCCCCAACTTCCTAGGCCAATTTATGACGCGTATTAGCATTCGTTTGCTTGAGGCCAAGGCTATCTTGGCCGACGGTACAATCAGCAACACGACTATCACCTGGGGGGACAATGCCGATAACGTCGATCCCAACCGCGATACCGAAATCTCTACCGACGGAGCCACTGGTACGACACGGGGGGATGTTTAACCACTAATTACATTTTCATAGAATAACTCTGACGTCTAACGAATGTCTGTTTCTCTGAGTCATAGGATTTGCGCATGGTGGAGGCGACTCAACGAGCGACAGCAACGCCCTACAGTACACACGGAGATGAGCGATGGGGCGCACACATGTGTCAACTGCGGCACGGCGTTCGTGGGGCGGTTCTGTCCTCAGTGTGGGTTACGGGTTAGACGACGTCGTACGACAACGAAGGACATCGTGCAGGAGTTCCTTGAGATCTGGGACCTGGGTTCGCGGACGGTCTTTCGCACCATCTATGAATTGTTTTGGCGCCCCGGCTACATGATACGCGATTACCTGAATGGTCATCAGCCATTTTACTATTCACCATTCAAGATGGTCGTTTTCGCGACACTCATCTTTGCCCTTATTGCCTCGCTGCGAGGCATCGAACCGAATGCGGGGGATGCTTTCGTCTATGGCGACGTGTTCCAACGCTATAGTGACACACCGTGGGTGATCAGCTTTTTCGCCCGCATCGACAGGCTGCTAGTGTGGCTTTATACTCACCCGGCCTATCAGACCTTTGTGGCAGGCATTTTCTACATTGTAGCCTCATGGATTGTGTTCCTAAGGCGTATGACGTTCTTCGAGGTGTTTTTCTCACAACTCTATATCTCCTGTCAAATGCAAATTGTAGGGGCGCTGTGGGTGTTGGTCACAGGCAGCGAAGCGTACTATAATGTGCCACCTTTCGCCGTGCCAATTCCCATCGGCGTGCCCCTGCTCTGCTATGACTACGCCCAGCTCTACCGGTTGCCCTTATGGCCAGCGCTCTGGCGCACCGTACTAACCTTCGTGCTTACACTTCTGCTGATGCTAACGGTGGGTGCTCTGCCTATCTTACTTGTAAAAATCTTCTAATTTATAAACAAGATGAAAAAGAATCTACGAATGATGACTGGCATTCTCATGTGGGGTGTAATGCTCCTCGCATGCGGTCTTGTAATTACAACACTGACAGCCTGTGGCCGTGACGACGATCCTGCCGCCAATGGTATTGACGACCTGGCCTATTTGAAGCAACGCATTGCTGCCGACGGCTCGCTGGTATATGGAGTGCAGTTGGGCACCGACACGAAGGATATCGTGAACCGCCCCGTGGCCACTGTTGCCGAGGCTCAAGCTGAGTTCTACAAGCTCCTCTCCGGTGGTTCTGCCCATCAGGGGCTGAGCATCGCTGCCGACGGCACCATCACTTGCTGTTTGACAACTGCCAACGGGAAGCCTCAGGGTACCATCACCTACCGTGCGTCACAAAGCGAGACAATCTATTATTGCGCCGAGGTTACCTTCAGTACGGAGGTTAGGGCGGCCACAGGCATCAGCTGCCTGCGCTATATACTCTACGACCGCTGGCCCGAGGAAGGCAACGGATTCTTGAAAGACATTCTGGATGGCATTAAGAAATAGACTATGAAGAATAGTCATTTTGTGTTGTTGGCGACAGTGTTACTGTTGACGGGCTGCACGAAGGAATGCAACACCATCTATAGGCTCGACCCGAACGAGGAGGTAGCGAGCACCACGCCGCTGGTGACAGTCGTCTACGATGCCGATGCACTGGGCGACAATTCATATAATGATTTGATCTACAATGGTGTAGAAAGAATAGCTCAGGAGTTGGGGCTGCGTACAATGCAACAATCGCCACGAACGTACGAGGAGGGCCTGCAGTATCTGGAGCTGATGTTCCGACAGATGGAAACGGCACAGGATTCGGTGCGTCGCCTGCTGGTGGTGGCCTCGCCCGGCTACGATGACTTCATCCGCGGGAACAACAGACGTTTGGAAGCGAATCCATTCGCCGACCTGCTTTACTTGGAGACGCGCACGCCATTGGAGGGCAAGGGCTCGACGCTTTTCCTGACCTATTACGGCGCGATGTACGAGGGTGGCAGGATAGAGGCCGCCGTGGAGCGGACAAACGCCCTGCTGGTAGGTGCCAACCGCCAGACACCGGCCATTACAGATGCCATGTTGGGTTATCACGACGGCTTCCAGGCCGGTCTGAAACTGCTGACGGAAAAGCAGGCCAGCCGGAACCATCTGTCCTCGACCTACCTCGACGAGACGGGCGCAGGTGGCTTTAGCGTGGCCGACACAACGGCCCTGAGACTGCTGCGACAATGGCGTGACGAGGATATCACCACAATAGTACCCGTATGCGGCGGAGCATCGAACACGTTCTCCCGCATGATCAATTCGACGCTGGAGGCAATGACCATCATAGGCATCGATATCTTCTACGACAATTACTTCTCCTCATACTCGATAGTGAAGCACATCGACCGCGCCATTACACAATGCATCCGACAATGGCTCAACGAAGGAGCGATGCCCAAGCACCAGTTGCTTGGACTGGCAGATGGCTATACGGAGGTGATCCTGAACCCAGACAGAGACATCTATATCTGGACACCTTCAGGATATGAGGGAGAGACGGTACCACGCCTGACGATGGAAATGAAACAGGAAATGCACGAAGAAGCCGTGAGAAAGGAGGAAGAGCGTGAGAAGAAGTAAGATGTCTGATGGAAGGTGGAAGATGCTGCTGTGCGCGTCATGCATGATGCTGCTTACAGCCTGCAGGCAGGGGGATGACACCATCGTCTATCAACAGTCGCGGCGATGGGTGGAGAAGACGGTGGCCGTGGTGGCACCGACGAGTGCCGATGTGGCTACAAAGGCACGGTTTGAAAGGACGGCACAGTGGTTCCTCGACAACCTGCACCAGGCACAGCTGCACGACACACTGTGTATTGAGCTGAAGTTGGAATGGCATGACGAGCTGACGGAAGACCTCGCACGGCTCGGCGAGACATTGGCTGACCGGGAGGACGTGCTTGCAGTCATCGGTCCCTTCGGCAACGACGGAGTGGCGCAACTGGCTCCAGCCTGTCAGCAGACCCACAAGCCCGTCATCGCACCGACGGCCACCAGTGAGGACGTAATCCGCCGCTTCGCCGTAGGTACGGCGGGTGTGGCCAATAAGGAGCCGTTCCTCTGGTCGCTGACCGAAACCGACATCACCTTCTGCGAGGTTTTGATGAGCATGTATGCCTCGTATGTCAAAAGCCAAGATTACGACCTTGAGACCAGCACCCCGGCAGCCATGTTCTCACCTGACGACAGTTACGGGCGTACGTTCTTCGACTGGGGACCCTATCAGGCTGAAGAAATGGGCATACCATTCTCGCACAACGACCAATATACCGACGATGCCGACCTACGACGTCGCATGAAAGACTACCTGGATGAGCTGAGCGAGTTGCCCGGTTTCGGCAGTATCAACATCGGAAGCTTTTGTGTCATCGAAAACACGCAGCAGCTCTACGACATTGCCCGTGTGCGCATGGAATGGTGGGACATCGACCCCGACGAACCGATGGAAGAAGAAGGGAAAACGGAGATGCAACAGATCCTTGAATTTTGGGGACGCACCTATTTCGCCTACAACAACCTGACGCAGGAAAGCCTGGATGCCCTTGGTCAGAAGGGAGCCGACATCCTGCAGTATTATCAAGGTTTCTCACCATATGCCGACCCTACAACGGGTTTCGAAAAGAGCTACGAGGTGAAGTTTGGCACCAAGCCCACCCTTGCCGAGTGTAAGTTCTACGATGCTCTGATGCTGGCCGCTTTCGCAATTTCGTATACTGAGCACCAAGGTTCTGTGGTCGGCGATGCTATCAACAACGATCTTAACAAGGCCATCATTGCCATTACCACCCCACAGGCTCAGCAACTCAGCGGTGCCGCATGGAGCGCCACGTCGATGGAACTCTACCTGAATGCCTTAGAGCAGGGACAACTGATGGACTTCAAGGGTGCCTCGGGTGATATCCGTTTTGACAGCGAAACTTTTACCTCGTCGATTCACACCACCTACGTACACTGGCAAATCAAAGACGGCAAACTCACCCACCAGAACTACCTGAGCAGCGACGGTAGCCATAGGACAGGCTCTGCGATGGCAGCCTGGAGTTGGCTAGTAGAGAACGCAGAGGAAGCCTTTGCTAATGAAGCAGAGAACAAGGATGTCGGCATTACATATCCAGCTCTCTCAGCCCAGTATGCCGTATTGGTGCAGGGCAGCAACGGTTGGAACAACTACCGTCATCAAGCCGACGTGCTCAACATTTACCAAATGCTCAAAAAGAACGGCTATGACGATGAGCACATTATTCTTATTATTGACAAGGCTCTAGGCACCGACTCGAAGAACCCCGAACCGAGCGTTATCCGTGCTGAGGATGGCGGTACCAATTTATTAGACGGCAGTGTCACAGACTATGACAATGCAGATATTATGCCTGACGACATCTGCAACATCCTGCTCGGCGTTAAGACGGACAAGACGCCAATCGTGCTGCCAAAGGATGCGGAACAGAACGTGCTACTCTTCTGGAGTGGTCACGGCCATAACCGTGCTGGCAATGGTACCGACGAACTGGCATGGCGTAATGCCGACACAGGCCATGGCATGACGGCCAATCTCCTGCGCCAGACCATCAGCCAGATGCAGCAGCAGGGGCATTATCGTAAGATGCTCGTCCTCACGGAGCCATGTTTCTCTGAGGCCGTTATTACACCTTTGGTAGGTATTCCTGGCGTATTGGCTATGTCAAGTGCCGGCACCTACGAACAGTCGTTTGCCGACAACTGGAGCTCAGAACTTGGTGTGTGGCGCTGCGACCGTTTCAGCCATAACCTTGTCACCCATCTCACGGCCTCGCCCTCAACAACCTACCGAGACCTCTACCTCTATTGTGCCCAGCATACCTTGGGTTCGCATGTCCATATTGTGAACTCCGCCCATTTCGGAAACCTCTACACCACCGGCCCGCAGGAATTCTTTGACATAGTCAAATAGAAAACGCCATTTTTTGTGTAGATGTGTAGATGATTTTAAAGAAAAAACTTGTTTTTTCCACCGAAAGAATACCCTTTTAATCTCACAGAAGACCTTTCTAATCTGACAGAAGGCCTTTTTAATTTGGCAGAAGGGCCTTCTATTTTGTCAGATGCTTTATCTGCGTTGCCAGATGCTTGGGCTGAGCGCACAGCCCATTGGGCTACGCTCGTAGCGTTAAAGATTGCGAAACACCCCCAACACCTACCTTTTCTATTGTAAGGTGTTGAAAATAAATATGTAATAGCAGGTAGGTGTTTGTCGAGCACCTACCTAACACCTACCTGTCACTTACCAGTTTGTAAAAGCACATTCACTTTCATTTCTCAACCTTCTCAAGTTCTTGACTGTTTGATTATTCAACACATTATTTCCACATGGTTGCTCATAGTTTTGCTGCGCCACCCATTCATGGAAAACTCTTGGTAATTCGCGTTTACTTTGTTTATAATTCTCTGATTTCCATTTTTTCGGACATTCAGATAAGTTGACAGGTAAGTGTCAGGTAGGTGTTTTGCGAACACTTACCTGGCTTAACGGCTTATAACATAGTCAGTTCTGGCGAAAAAGGTAGGTGTTGGCACTTTTTCGGGAGTAAACATAAAATAGTTCTAGCGTTTAACCGAGTCAACTTATCTAAGGGTTAAGAAACATAGGTAGTCAACCTTTTTCAGGAAACTACCAGATGTCTTACCCTCACTCTACCTCCTTCGGACGGCGGAGGGGGATGAGGCCTGAGTGGGCGGAAACGGGGATGAGGGTGACGTGGTCGGTGGCGTTGTCAACGAGGAGAAGCGTGGTTTCTTCGGCAAGGCGGGTGTGGGTGAGGGTGTCTCCCGCATGGGCGTGAGAGGCGATGAGGCTGTCGTTCAGCCAGACGGCAAGGTCCTGCCCACGGAAGTCGTCCGTAACGACAAACTGATAGACATCCTGACGGATACGCTCCTCGCGGTTGCCCAAAAGGTTGTAACTCCAGAGGAGGAACATCAGCACGACAGCAAACACGGCTACAAACAGCACGGCTGTGCCCGCAAGAAATGATTTATTGGCATTCTTGGCTTTTCGCATGGCGCAAAGGTAGTTTATGCCGAGCGATAAAACAAGAATAACAGCGCATTTTTTGATTTTTCCGAGGCTCAACCCGGCTAAAACGTCATTAAAGGGAGGGCAAAAACGCTGAAATTGTAATTTTTTTGCAAAAATGTTTTGTCCTTATTATAAAAAGCAGTACTTTTGCCAGCGATTTAGGTGATTAACGCTTAAGTGGCTCCTTTTTCAGGGAGCCATTTCATTTAAATGAGGAAGAAAGAAAAGACCATAAGTCAGACGAAACAGTTTTGCATACATGATTGAAAAGAACAAAATTATCGAGATTGTAAATGAGTGGCTTGAGGGCAAGGACTACTTTCTTGTGGACGTTACCGTAAGCCCTGACGACGAAATTGTTGTGGAGATTGACCATGCCGACGGCGTGTGGATTGAGGATTGCGTGGAACTGAGCCGTTACATTGAGTCGAAGCTCAATCGCGACGAGGAGGACTTCGGACTGGAAGTCGGCTCGGCAGGCATCGGACAGCCCTTCAAGGTACGTCAGCAGTACGTGAACCACGTGGACAAAGAGGTGGAAGTGCTGGCAGGCGACGGACGCAAATATCGCGGCACGCTCAGCGAGGCTACGGACGACACCTTCACCGTCACCGTGCAGGAGAAAGTGCTGGCTGAAGGCGCCAAGCGCCCCAAGATGGAGCCCGTCCCCCACACCTGGCGCTACGATGAGGTGAAGTACACCAAGGCTATCATCACATTCTGATAAGGTTAGAGCAAAAAAACAAACACAATATACAACATGGCAACAACAGCAAAAAAGAACACCATCAGCCTGGCAGACATGTTCCAGGAATTCAAGGAATCGAAAAACATTGACCGTACGACGCTCATCAGCGTGCTCGAGGAGAGCTTCCGCAGCGTCATCGCCAAGACGTATGGCAGCGACAAGAACTACGACGTCATCGTCAACCCCGACAAGGGTGACTTCGAAATCTACCGCAACCGCGAGGTAGTGGAGGACGAGGAATTCACAAACCCCAACACCGAGATTCCCCTCTCCGAGGCACAGAAAATCGACGAAGACTACGAGCCGGGCGAGGAAGTGACGGAGGAGGTACACTTTGCCGATTTCGGTCGACGCGCCATCCTCACCCTGCGCCAGACGCTTGCTGCCAAAATCCTTGAGCTGGAGAAGGACAGCCTCTACAACAAGTACAAAGAGCAGATTGGCTCCATCGTGGCAGCCGAGGTCTACCAGATTTGGAAAAAGGAGCTGCTGCTGCTCGACGACGAGGGCAACGAGCTGCTGCTGCCGAAGAGCGAGCAGATTCCCAGCGACTTCTTCCGCAAGGGCGAAACCGTGCGTGCCGTTGTGCTCCGCGTGGACAACGACAACAACAACCCCAAAATCATCCTCAGCCGCACGTCCAACCTTTTCCTGCAGCGCTTGCTAGAGCAGGAGGTGCCCGAAATCAACGACGGCCTCATCACCGTGCGCCGCATCGCCCGCATCCCCGGTGAGCGTGCCAAGATTGCTGTGGAGAGCTACGATGACCGTATCGACCCCGTCGGCGCCTGCGTCGGCGTGAAGGGCAGCCGCATTCATGGCATCGTGCGTGAGCTGCGCAACGAGAACATCGATGTCGTCAACTACTCCTCCAACATCGAAATCTTCATCAAGCGCGCTCTCCGTCCCGCCGAGGTCTCCAGCCTCGTCATGGACCAGGAGAACCACAAGGTGGAGGTTTACCTGAAGCCCGAGGAAGTCTCCCTCGCCATCGGTAAGGGTGGCTCGAATATCAAGCTGGCGAGCATGCTCACGGAATACACCATCGACGTCTTCCGCGAAATCGACGATAAGCAGGAAGAAGAGGACGTCTATCTGGAGGAATTCGCCAACGAGATAGACCAGTGGATCATCGATCAGTTTATTGGCATCGGCCTCGACACCGCCAAGAGCGTGCTGGCTGTACCCCGCGACGAACTTATCAAGAAAACCGACCTTGAGGAGGAGACCATCGACAACGTGCTCGAGATTCTCCGTGCTGAATTTGAGGAAGACTAATCTTTAATCATCACTTCATGGCAAGATTTAGTAAGGTAATCAAAGATTTGAACATAGGAAGGCAGCGCGCCATCGACTTCCTGGAGAAGAAGGGCTGTCCCGTGGAGGACGACCTGAACGCGAAGCTGACCGACGAGCAGGTAGCCCTGCTCACCACCGAGTTTGCTCCCGACAAGAATCTCAAGAAGGAAACCGAGAAGCGCCAGGCTGAACGTCAGGAGCGCCACGAACGCTTCCAGGCCGAGAAAGAAAAGGAGAAAAAAGCTGCCTCCAAAGAGCCGGAGATGGTGGAAACTGTTGTGCCTGAAGAAGCCAAGCCGCGCTTTACCACAATAGGTAAGATTGACCTGGAAGAACTTTCAGGCAAGAAAAAGGCTGCCAAGGCAACGGAGAAGAAGGAGAAAGTCGCTGAAAAGCCCAAGGCAAAAGCAGCAGAAAAGCCAGAGAAGGCTGCCAAAGAACCCAAGGAGCAGGTGGCAGAGAAGCCCGAAGAGACGGTAGCCGAAACGCCCAAGGAGGAAGTGGCTGAAATGCCCAAGGAGCCTGTAGCCGAAACCGCTCCCGTCAAGGAAGAACCCCAGGAAGAAATCGCCGAGGCTCCCGCTGTTGTTGAAACCGAAGAATCTGAGGAATCCGAGGAATCCGAAGAATCCGAAGAACAGTCAGAAAAGAAGGAAGAGGAAATCTTCGAGTTTGACCATTCAGACTTGCAAATGAAACCGCTTACCGTCCTCGGCAAGGTCGACCTTAGCGCTATTAATCAATCCACTCGTCCGAAGAAAAAATCGAAGGAAGAGAAGAAAAAGGAACGCGAGGAGAAGGAGAAAGCCCGTCAGGAACAGCGCAAACAGATTAAGGAGAACATCCTCAAGGATATCCGCAAGGATAGCGGCGCCAAAGGTACGGGTGAGGCTCAGAAGAAAAAGCGCAACCGCATTGGCGGTAGCGAGCGCGTGGACATCAACAAAGCCGGCGCAGCTGTCGGTGGACCGTCTTCTTCCAACAACAACGGCAAACGCGAAGACCGTCGCGGCAAAAGTGCCGAACGGGATAGAGATCGCGCACGTCGCATCCTGGAGAAGAACGAGCTTAACGAAGGTGATGTTTCAAAGCAAGTGAAGGACACGCTGGCCCGCCTGACCAACAAGCAGAAGTCAGCCTCAGCCAAATACCGCAAGGAAAAGCGCGAGCAAGCCTTCAACCGTCAGTTAGAGCAGTTGGCCGAAGAAGAGGCTGGCAGCAAGGTGCTGAAGCTGACGGAGTTCGTCACCGCCAACGAATTGGCAAGCATGATGAACGTCGGCGTGGCACAAGTCATCGGTACATGCATGAGCGTAGGTATCATGGTTTCTATCAACCAGCGCCTTGATGCTGAAACCATCAACCTTGTGGCCTCAGAATTCGGCTTTACGACCGAGTTTGTCAGTGCCGAGGTAGCCAAGGCTGTCACCGAGGAAGCTGACGATGAAGCCGACCTCCTGCCCCGTGCTCCCATTGTCACCGTCATGGGTCATGTCGACCACGGTAAGACATCGTTGCTTGACTACATCCGCAAGTCGAACGTCATTGCCGGCGAGGCGGGCGGTATCACGCAGCACATCGGTGCTTACAACGTCACTCTTGAGGACGGGCGCCATATCACCTTCCTTGACACCCCTGGACACGAAGCCTTTACCGCCATGCGTGCCCGTGGTGCGCAGGTAACGGATATCGCCATCATCATTGTGGCTGCTGACGACGATGTGATGCCCCAGACCAAGGAGGCTATCAGCCATGCACAGGCTGCTGGCGTGCCTATGGTCTTTGCCATTAACAAGATTGATAAGCCCCATGCCGACCCTGAGAAGATCAAGGGACAACTGGCGCAGATGAACCTCCTCGTGGAGGATTGGGGCGGCAAATACCAGTCTCAGGACATTTCGGCCAAGCAGGGTATCGGCGTAGAGGAGCTGTTGGAAAAGGTGCTTCTTGAAGCCGAAATGCTGGAGCTCAAGGCTAATCCCAACCGCAAGGCTACGGGTTCCGTCATTGAATCCACGCTGGACAAGGGACGCGGCTATGTAGCTACGCTACTTGTCTCCAACGGCACGTTGAAGATGGGCGACATCGTCCTTGCCGGTACGCATTATGGCCGCATCAAGGCTATGTTCAACGAACGCGGACAGCGCGTGAAAAAGGCTGGTCCTTCGGAGCCGGTACTGATTCTCGGCCTCAACGGTGCACCGCAGGCTGGCGACAGCTTCCACGTCTTCGATACTGAACAGGAA
>JAEEGL012617563.1_pt1 | contig 39483 bp, 70 predicted proteins | sample 9134231 | NCBI WGS metagenome assembly JAEEGL01 (sample SAMN16246548, study PRJNA631951) | gut metagenome | biome: gut microbiome; feature: rumen; material: fiber-attached | host: Bos | place: Iran: Karaj | collected 2018-10
CAGACCGTTCCGTGATGACCACAAGAAATGCTGGCTCGGTCACGTTGTCGGCTGTGTGAATATGGTAGTGTCCCTCTTTGAGGCGAATGGCTTTGAGTTGCCTCCCCTCAAGTGGAGTGACGATCCCGTAAAGTTGAGTTTAACGTTAGCGCTATAAAAGTATGTTGCCGTATTGGATGAAGAAGAAGAAAAAGAAAGCGAAGGAGCCTGACTTATTCGGGATGCCTGTCACTAAGAAGAAGAGCAAGCCTAACCTCGTCAACAGACTCGACAAGGTGTTTGCGTTGTATATCCGTCTGCGTGACATCATGCCGTCAGGTTACGGCAAGTGCATCAGCTGTGGCAAAATCAAGCCGTTCCATGAGCTTGACTGCGGTCATTTCCATGGGCGCACCCACATGGGTACAAGGTGGGATGAGGATAATTGCCACGCAGAATGTATCTCGTGTAACCGAATGAGTGCCGACCATATTATCCAGTATCGGGACAACCTGATAGCGAAGATCGGGATGAGCAGGTACGACACCCTCAAGCTGAAGGCGAAATGCCCGAAACACTGGCTCGACTCCGAACTCCAGGAGAAGATCGACCACTACCGAGGTGAGGTGAAACGGCTGTCCGCAGAGAAGGGAATACGAGTAAATTTGTGATTGACTGACTAAATTTAGTTAAATCTTTCGACAATTCTTAGACTATTCTAATTTTTATTCGTACTTTTACAAGCAAAAATAAGGGATAGGTTACTGGTAGCTCCGTATCCGAAAAGGTAAGTCGAACGCCCTGCCCTTATTTCTCAATGTTCGACATAATACAAAATGGTTCGACAATGAGCAAGAATAACTTCATCGTACATGAAAGTACAATAGTGCAAGTAGATATCCTCACAAATGAGGAGCTTGGTCGCCTGTTCAGGATCATGGCGCAATATCATCTTAATGGTGTTGAGCCTGATAAAGAGGATAGGCTGTTATATTCCATCTTTGTGGAATGGAAGAGGATGTATGATAAAGATAAGGCTAAGTACGATTCTGTTTGCAGGAGAAACCAGGCTAACGGGTCTAAGAGTAGTGGTGCTCCGAAGGGTAATTCTAATGCCAGAAAGGTTAATGTTGACGAAACCCAAAACAACCCAAAACAACCCAAAACAACCCAAAACAACCCAAAACAACCCGATAATGATAATGATAGTGAATATGATAATGATAGTGATAATGAATCTACTGTCGTAGATAATCATAAAGAAAAAACTCCTAAAAAAGAAAGTGAGTCTGCCGACTCACATGGAGAGAGTTCTGATAACAAGCAAAATAGCAAGAGATTCGTCAAGCCTAAGATTGAAGATATTACCACCTATATACTAAAGAACGGATACCATTTTAAGGCTGAGGAGTTCTTTGATTTCTATGAGTCGAAAGGCTGGATGGTTGGTAGCAACCACATGAAAGACTGGAAGGCGGCTTGTCGCACATGGGAGCGCAAGCGCAATGAGGAGAGGAAGCTTGAGCAGTCTCAGCAGCCTGAGATTGACGAGTTCCCTGCCGGACTCAATGCCGAGAAATGGGAGAGGTCGCAGTCTTGGATGAGGAAGTACACGCCGAGGATCGTGTCCGAGATTGATCCTGAGCGGTTCCTTCAGATGAAGGCTTTGGCACATCATAAGAGGGAGCTGTTCTCTGAGATACTTGAGGAGATAGACAAGTCGGGATTCGTAGGCGATATCGTCAAGGAGTTCCAGAGGCTTGCGCAGACTGAGAAATATTACGGGAGGATCCAGGAATGACAAGAAGACAAGAAGTTGAGAATATCATTATCGGCACGTTGCTGAGTAGCGACAGTCATGATAATTTCTTCGAGAGCTGCAGGTGCTGCATAACCGAGGACATGTTTTCCGACGAGGTTAACAGGCGGCTGTTCAGGATGGTGTCAGAGATGAACAAGGCTGGCAATCCTGAGACTGACCCGTACAGCATACTGATGACATACGGCGACGAGGTTAAGGATATCGTCTATCGTATGTGTGAGCTTAGTTGCGAGTTCTCGTTCCTGCACAAGAAGACTCAGTACAACGAGAGGCAGTTCCTGATATGGGTCTCCTACGGCTTCAAGCCGAACTATACGCATGTGACATTCGACGACTATGTAAATAGATTCATTCAATTAGTGTTCAGTAATGAGAAAGAAGGAGAAGACAGAGACTACGTACGATCATAGCATGAAGATGCTGCCGCATGATTTAGACACCGAAGAGGCGGTGTTGGCAACCATTATGCGATACAACGACAAGTTCGCTGAGTTCAGCGACATGCTGAGTGTCGAACTGTTCTATTACGACAAGGAGCAGACGATGTTCAGGTGCATAGAAGGTGTCATCAATGACGGAGGCATCACAGATATCAATTCGTTGTTCAGCTATTATCAGAGCCACGATTTCGAGTACGAGCTGTTCAAGAATGACTTTGTGAAGATTTTCCAGTTATCGAACACCGTCACTTTAGAGCAGGACATCAGGAGGCTCATGCAGATGAGCAAGCGCAGGATCCTGTGGAAGCTGCTGATGCAGGCATCGGGCAACGTCCTTGATGTCACCCTCGACCTTGATGAGGAGGTGAACGGCATCCTGACATCAGTAGGCGAGGTGCAGTCGGAGATAGGCGATGACGGGATCAGCAGTTTCAGCGATGCCTTCGACGAGCTGAGGGAGATGGTGAACGACAATGCCAACGGAAAGAAGAATTGCCTGCAGACAGGGTTCAGGATATTCGACAACTATTTCTTGCTGAGACCGAACACGCTGACAGTCATCGCTGCCTTCACGTCCGTAGGTAAGTCAGCCCTGGCGATGAATATAGCGGTGGCGGTGTCAAGGCAGAAGATTCCGGTGGCGTACTATTCCTTGGAGATGGGAAAGGCAGAGCTTGCATCCCGAAGCATCAGTAAGGAGGCGGGTGTACCTGCAAGCATCCTGATGAACAAGCAGCTTACGGAGTTCCAGCTCAGGGCATTCGACATCGCAGTAGGCGAGAAGAAGGATTTCCCCATATATTTCGATGACCGAAGCACCGTGACATTCGACAGGACCATCCGTTCTATCAGGACGATGGTGAAGACACGAGGGATCAAGCTTGCCGTCATCGACTACCTGCAGATTTATGCGCAGCTGACTGACAATGCAGAGCAGAGCATAGCCTATATGGCACGAGCAGCGAAGAATATCGCCAAGGAGATGGGTATAGCCGTCGTCCTTCTCAGTCAGTTGAACAGAAGCGCAGCCCATCCGTCCATCAAGATGCTCAGAGGCTCGGGACAGATAGAGGAGAGCGCAGACAATATCGTACTGATAGACCGACCCGAAGCCTATCCTGACAACAACGTCACGAAGTATGACGGGGAGTTCAAGGATGAGGATGTGCATGGCACGGCGAAATTCATTCTTGCCAAGGGTAGAGGTGTCGGCACAGGATGCACGCTCGTCGGCTTTGATGCGGTGAACACCAGGTTCTATGAGCTGCAGAAGCCTGCGGTGCCGTTCGAGATACCGAAAAGCAAGGTGGAGATGGAGGCACCGTTCTGACAATCGATGATGAATACCTAAAAGCTGAGAAATATGATAATAGATGATTCGGATCTGGTTAAGTGTCAAGGGCTGTGGTGCTCCATCAAGCAGCACTGCAGGAGGTACGACTGGAAGGCTGAGAAGGCAATCCCCTGCTGTGACGAGGAGGAACGTAACGGATTCATAAGCAACCCTGTCTTCACTTAGGAGCCGTCGTAAAGGAGAAGGAGCAGCCTATCAAGTAGGCAAGTTAATAACTATCATAAAGCAAAACGGAAATGGAACAAGGAGGATTATTTGAGAACGACCCTGCGGTAAGACCGAGGGACAAGAAGGGAAGGTTCGCAACACCACTGAGAGCGTATGCCGACAAGGCCATCGAGGAGAACAAGGTGCTGAAATTCCAGGTTGAGAAGTACAAGCGGGCATGGATCGCTGTGTCAAACCACGCCCACAGGGTAGAACGGGAGCTTGCCGAGCTCAGGCAGAAGATAGCATTGTTATGAGTGTATGTCGTGACTGTGCTTACCTGAAGGAGACGAGGATCAGCAACCAGTGCAGCTATGTCGAGTGTGTGAGGCCGCAAGGAGACGGCAACCGTAAGGCGCATCCTGATGTTGGCGGCTGCTGCTATTTCACGCAAAAGGAGACCGCAGACGATGCTAAAAGTTAGCTAAAGTTAAATTTTCGTCTACGGAGGAGAATTTCAAGTTTTTCTCTTGCTGGTTCCAAATTCTATGCGTACCTTTACCAGTGCAATTAAGGAACATTCAGAATTTAAGAGCAATGAAAAAAGGTACAGTAGTTAAGTTCAAGACTCCACTTTATAAGGAGGAAGGCACCATCAGGATGATTATCCTCGACTGGTACGACGATAGTGACAGATGTTTGGTTCAGGATGTAAGCGACCTGCCGTTGCCTGGCACCCATGTCTACTTGAAGCAGGATCTGATTGAAGCATAAGAGAATAGATAGAGCATTAAGAAACATTCTAAATTTAAGAGCAATGGAAAGAAAGAGTTTGATTTACAACGCATCCAAGAGTTTCACTGAGAATGGATGCAAGTTTAGAATTATCGTCAACGTAAGGTTGGATGATGATTGTAACAACAAGCATTGTGATTTCAGCATCACGGGATCGGTGTACAAGGAGAATCGCAGGGAGCCTGAGACATGCGGTTGCATCCATGAGGAGATTGCCAAGCATTTCCCAATGTTGGCGAAGTTTATACCGCTGCACCTGTGCAACTACCTCGGACAGCCGATGTACCCAGTTGAGAATGGTCAGTACTTCATCAAGAATGAGACCAAGGAGAAGGCGATGGAGCTGCTTCGAATCACAAGTGATGAGTATGAGGCATTGAAGCCTATATCGGACAAGGAAGAGAAGCTGTATTTCAAGTATCAGCTGTTCTACCTCGGGATCGTCAGTCGCTGGAAGAAGGAGGCAGATGAGTTCATCGCATTCCTCGAGGAGAAGACTGGCGACAAGTGGGTCAACCCTTACAAGCCCGATGAGGAGAGAGTCATGGTACTCACCGACGAGGAGCGTACGGAGGTAGAGGAGAAGATTGCCCAGGATTACTACATTCTGGATTCGATCAAGAAGCGGGAGCTCGACAGGAGAAGGGCGGAGAACGAAGCTATCCGTGACTCCATCATCGAGAGATACAACGATATCGAGAAGAAGGCCCGAGAGGAGAGAGACGTGAAGCTGTACCTGTTCGATAACGGCATGCCGATAGACAATGTGATATACTACGACCACACCAAGAGAGTAGTGTTCAACTGGCTCGACTACAAGCCGATGGTCACTCAGGAGCAGTTCGTCGACTTCGTAAACAAGGTGGACTACTCGAAGCTGCCTGACGGCATCACGTTCCACTTAGGTAATTAGGAGTTATGGAACAGTGGTATGAGGTAAAGAAGTCAGGTGTCGAGCCTTGCATGGTCGACCCTGACGAACTCAAGAAGAGTCATAGTTGGTTGGTCGCACACGATTTCAACGGCAGACTGATATTCGAGAACTACAGTAGGGCGATGCTCTGCTGGTATGAGAGACGAAACAATGGTTGTTTACCTGAGAATTGAGTAGTATGGAAGGAAAGAAGCTGAGACTTGAGGTTCATGTGATGGCAGAGCAAGAGCTGCTCGCCCGTCAGAAGTTGAACTGGGATCCTGCGTTCCGAGAGGAGTTCGAATACAAGGGTGGAGGTGTCTGGCACAGCGTCGGCACCTACCTACCACAATACAAGCAGGACAAAGAGGCTATCGAGAGCCTACAGAGGCTCACCGAGGAGTCCCTGAGAGAGTATGGAATAACGGAGTTTTACACCGAGATAGAAGAATTTAAAGGATGGATAGATTGAAGATTATTCAGAGTATCAAGGTCGGCAAGAATGTCAGTGACATCATGAAGCTCGACTGTGTCAGGTCATGTAGGAAGATCGTAGTAACGAATGATGTGCTTTACGGATATCGGTTGTACCCTTTGTCGATGGCACATCCAGCGCCGTATGTGGAAGCCGTGACAGGTGACTGGCTCTGCCAGCAGGCCGATGGCAAGTGGGACATATTGAGTGAGAACGAATACAAGATAAGAAATGAAGTACAGGATCAGAATTGAGGAGGTGCTGTCTCGCTTCGTAAGAGTAGAGGCCGACTCGCACCAAGAAGCAGAGAAGAAGGTCGAGAAGATGTACAAGGAGGGCCAGGTTGTCCTTGGTGCAGAAGATTTCCTTTCGGTTGAGTTCCTATGAGTGAGACGAAGACTGAGAAGGTCATCAGGCTTGTCAGGAGCGGAGAGTGGAAGAAGGCGCTCTCCATCCTGAGGACGTTCCGACTTGGCTTTACGAAAGAGCAGAAGAGGATCATTGAGGTAGCGTCCGATGTGATGAACGGATACGGCAATCTCTATAGAGGCATCGGAGTCGATACTGACAGGATCCTTGAGGATTGCAAGGCGATGATACTCAAGAGATACCATCTTGCAGATTAAGGCGGTTCCAGTCCGCTTAATAAGTAAGCAAAAGTTAAATATCTGATTTTCAGCGTGATAGGAGAAAATTTTTAGAGATAATATTTGGAGGATTCAACTATTATTCGTACTTTTACAGTGCAATTAAGAAACAAAGTTGAATTTTTAGAATTTAAGAGCAATGAAGACAAAGTTATTTCACGGAAAGTACCCGATCCCCGAAACAGCAAAGTTTGTGGTTGACTATGTTTGTGACAACCCAAGCGGTGAGAATTTCTACTATCAGATGGTAAGAGTCAGTGACGATGCAATCCTGTTTGCCTACAAGACCCAGGAGCTGGTATGTATGGAGGCATGGAAGCAGGGCATCCCCTACAACGAAGTTGCATTCATTTAAAGAAGGAGGATCAGATATGGCAACAAGGAGAATCACGTCAGTAGCAAAGGCCATTGAGTTCTTCAAGGCTGGCAGCAAGAAGGAGGTATCGAAGACCGCATCGGGGAAATGGTTCGTAAGAGTCAAGCCCCCGACGGGCTTCAGGAGGATGACCGTCAAGTACAAGTACGGAACACACGGCTGCTGCATAGGCGTGGCCGTCACTCAAATCTACGAGTCGTTCCAGTGGAAGGACTATGCCGCCATCCTTGAGAAAAGCAAGAATGACATCGATAAGTTGGTAGTTTACGTTAATCAGGAGGAGTCATGAGAGAATCGTTACCAGTAAGCATGTGGGCACGGGAAGACCGCCCGGCATGCAAGATAGAGGAGTTAGGAGTCAGGAGCCTGACAAATGCCGAGCTGCTATCCATCATCATAGGAGCAGGGACAGACAGCTACAACCAGGTGGAGATAGCCCAACGGCTTCTCGCAGAGTATGACAACTCCCTCGCAAGGATAGCGAACCTTTCAGTGGTGCAGCTCAAACAATCACTCGGTATCGGAGAGGCTACCGCCAAGAGGATCCTTGCAGCCCTCGACCTCGGAAGGAGGACCTACATGAACACTGGCGAGGAGCGCCCCGAATTGTCTACCGCAACGATGATATACAACCACATGTACCCCTATATCGGCAGGCTCGATGTAGAGGAGTTTTGGGTGTTGTTGCTCACGCAGCATTTTCAGCTCATCAAGAAAGTGAAGATATCGCATGGCGGTATCACCGAGACGAACGTAGACATCAGGATTATCATGAAAGAGGCAGTGCTGGCGAACGCCCCCTGCATCGCCGTCTGTCACAACCACCCGTCGGGCAAGGTATCGCCAAGCAAGTGTGACGAGGAGCTGACAAGGAGCATCCACAAGGCTTGCAAGCTCATGACGCTGCACCTGCTCGACCATGTCATCATAGGAGAAGGAGTGTATTACAGTTTTCACGAACAAGGAAGGATATGAAAGAGTTAGTCGATTACTGCTGGAAGCACAAGTTGCTCGAAGGCATCCCCGAGAATGTGGAGGTGATTGATGCCGGACTCCACAACAGGAAGCAAGGCCCCGATTTCTTCAATGCGAAGATCAGGATAGGCGGTACCCTGTGGGTAGGCAATGTCGTCACCCTTGAGAAAGCTTCGGACTGGTATCTCAGAGGCTATGACAAGGATGACAAGTACAAGAACGTAGTCCTGGTGGTGGTTCTTCAGGATGACAGTGAGATGATGAACTCGGAAGGCGAGTTTGTGAACTATGTCACCCCGAGGATCCCTGATGCCTTCAAGAAGAACTACGATGAGCTGATGGAAGGCAAGTGCGATGACTGTCTCAGGTACAACGCAGAGCATGCCTCCGTACTGATGGCTCACGCATGGAGCGCAGCTCTGCAGACCGAATGGGTGGAGCAGGCCACGCAGAAGTTCACGGCACTCAGCAAGGATCTCGGATGGACGGATGCCTACTTCGTTATGCTCGCACGGCAGTTCGGCTTCGGCATCAACAATGACACGTACGAGAATTGGGCGAAGACCCTGCCGTTCGACTGCATGAGACACCATCGGGATGACCTCTTTCAGATAGAAGCTTTCATGCTCGGACATGCAGGCTTGCTTGAGCTTGAGTCGGTGCCTGAGAAGTATCAGAAGGACGCACTCAACGAAGGCTACCTTGCGAAGCTCCGCAACGAGTACATCTACCTTGCGCACAAGTACAGCCTGAAAGGTATCAGCTACAAGGAATGGAAGAGCGGTGCCAATGCGCACTACAGCCCGCAGAGGTGTATCTCATGGCTTGCCAACTATTTCTACATGCGCCACGAAAGAAGCGGAGAATGCCTCACTGTCGATGAGCTGAAGGTGTCATTCAACGTGAGAGTGACCCCGTACTGGGAGAAACACTCGCAGTTCGGACAGGTCTACGACTACGGCGAGAGGCTTCAGCAGATGAAGCCCAACGACCTGATCGTGAAGGTCGACGTGCCGTTCTTCTTCGCCTATGGCAGAGACACTGGAAAGGAGCACTGTTGTGACCATGCCTTCGACATCATGGAGCAGTGCCGTCCGATGACGGGAGTACTCTACAAGTGGTTCGAGTCCTTCGGATTCCGTCTCGCCACTGGCGGCGACTGTCTCGCAGTCATTCAGCAGAAGCATGAGTACTGCATGAAGAAGCAGTGCCTAAGATGCAGGTTCGGATATAACTACCTAACGAGAAAGTGACATGAAGTATCAGAGAGTAAAGATAACGGGAGATAACGGCAATGTGCTGCATATCTCCAGAGGCGAGGACGGAAGCTACTATTTCAGGACAACTGGAGACGTGATCCTCAAGAAAGACTCCCACATGATAAGCATCGAGGTGTCGGAGATGCTGTATGATGTAGTAAACAGCCTGGAGATGGATATACCCATAGGAAGCACCCTCACATACCACGGACAGGAGTTCACCTGTTGGAGAGCTCCGCATGATGAGGATTGTAGTGGTTGTGTCTTCGAGAACGCAAGGAACTGCCCGACTGTAGCCTGTCACGAGGATGACAGGGCAGACAGGCAGAACATCATTTTCATTAGGAAACGATAACCCGCCGAGAGGCGTTCATTGCTCAGTAAAATCTGAGTTTCTTAATGCGGGTCGCATGCCAAAATGGTGTGCGACCTTTTAAATTTCGTTAAAAGTGTTTGAAATCCAAATACTTTTAGTATATTTGCACCGTTATAACAATTTAGCATGGGTGAAGAAGCCCGTAACTCATATATGAAGGACGTAAAAGACATACTGGATAGAAGCGGCAGGTCGATTGAGACAATCATCAACGATCTGAAGCAGAAATCCACTACACCGCCAGCCTGGAGCGAGCTCAAGAAGGTGCTCGACCCCAAGGAGCACAAGATTGTTGATGACAAGCAGTCCCGCCCCGACAAGGTGATTCAGACCGACAAGGGGACGAGAATCGAGGAGGCGGCACGCAATGCCATCCCCCTCGAGATGCTGCTTGTAGAGCGAATCAATGAGTTCGCCTTTACCCTGCCAGTTGTCAGGGAGTACGAAGGTGTCGACACCCCGACACGTCAGGACATCAAGCGAGCCATTGACAAGATTTACGAGGAGGCGGACATCGACAATGTCAACCTCGACAGAGGAGAAGCCTATTTCTCCGCTTGTGAGATTTTCACGCTGTGGTACACCGTCAAGAAGCCCCACACCCGTTACGGCTTCAATGCGCAGCACAAGCTCAAGTGCCGTTTCTGGTCCCCCAAGGATGATAACGTGGAGCTGTACCCCCTGCTCGATGAGTACGGGGACATGATCGCCATGTCGGTGTACTATGAGCGCAAGATCGATGACAAGCACACCACTAAGTTCTTCGAGACTTGGACGAGCGACAAGCACTACAAGTGGAAGGATGAAGGTGACGGATGGGTAGACGAGATCTTCTACGAGGATGGCGAAGGCAACAAGACCTATGGCGATGACATATCCATCGTGAAGATTCCAGGAGTGTACGCATGGAGAAAGAAGCCGACCTATAAAGACGGAACGCCCGACCTCAGGAACGATATCGAGTATATCCACTCAAGAGATACCGACGTGCTGGCATACAACTCCGCACCTGTCCTGAAGATTGCAGGAGCCATCGAAGGCAGCGAGGAGAAGGGTGAGACACGAAGGGTCTACCGAGTGGAGAACGGAGGCGATGTCAGCTATGTAGGATGGAACCAGAGCACCGAGGCTACCGACAAGCATATCCAAAGGGACATCGACTGGTTCTGGATGCTGAATCAGATGCCCGACATCTCGTTCAAGAACCTGCAGAGTCTTGGCGACATCGGCTATGATGCCCGTCAGATGATGCTCACCGATGCCTACCTCCGTGTCAACAAGGAGGTGAAGCCCCTCGTTCAGATGTTCCGTCGTGAGGGAAACATCATCAAGGCTTTCCTCAAGGAGATGAACAACAAGTGGACTCAGGAGGATCTCGATGCCGTTACTATCAAGTACAAGGTGCAGGTCTATATCCCGAAGGACGAGGACAGCGAGATCGAGAAGCGCATGAAGGCGAATGGTGGCCAGCCCATCGAGTCGCAGCGTGAGAGTATCGAGCGCTTCGGCAAGTCCCTTGATGTCGATGCTACCCTCAAGGAGATCCAGGAGGAGACGAAGAAAAGAAGCGAGGTCACCATCGGCAGCGTTTTCGAAGGAGCAGAGTAAAACCAATATAAGAGTATGAAGAAACAGATTGCAAAGTGGCTTGTCGGCCTCGCTGGCAGGCTTGACCCAGAGGTAGAGAAGAAGGACGGCTACGTAGCCCGTCAGGTTGGTATCGGCATCCATATCGCCAAGAGCGATGTCAGGAAGTTCCGTAAGCTGAATCCGCAGTTCACGTCACACAGGAAAGGGCTCACCGCCCTCATAGAGGATGCCAAGAACAAGGCCCTCATGAATATCCTTGCAGCACTCAAGGAGAACGATGTCGTTGAGTATGACGTACACCGCACCCCCTGGGTCGCTGATGTGAAGGTGTCACTAAAGGTCTACGTGCGGAACGATGGCGAAGAGAGTAGCGAGTCCGAAGCCACCGAAGACTGATGAGAGCTGGAAGAATCACCTTTGCCGTGAGTGTTGTAACGTAACGAAGGTAACGAGGTTCCACACACTATCCGTCAAAGGTGAGCCCACTCTCGGGGAATGTCCGTACTGGACCACAAGCAGAAGCCTGCTACTCAGTCAGCAGGCATGCGAGCATTACAACAAGAAGTATGAAGAGAAAAGCGAGCAAAGCACCGAGCCTGTTGTATGAGCCGCTGTCCTTCGAGGAGAGCAACTACAGGTACAACAAGAAGTCATGGATGGCATCGACGTTACTCAAGGCCGTCCATGATCAGGAGCTTGAGCCGTTCGAGTACCCTCTCGCAGCATACGACATGACGATGCTACGCTTCGACCTGTCGAACACCGACATGTTTATCTATCAGATGAAGCGGGTGCTCAACGCAGACTACAACAAGTACCCGATTATCCTCGATGACCTCGGTCAGGTGGCAGACGGGAACCACCGTATCTGCCATGCCATCCTCGACGGAAAGAGCAGCATCCTCGCCTACCGCCTTCTGAGGATGCCTGCACCTGACTTTGAAGACAAGGAGTAGTATGGGAAGACCGAAGTCACACAATCAGAAAGCAAAGTACAAAGCCCTGAACGCAAGGCTCGAGAAGTATGTCATACTCGTCCAAAAGGTGTACGAGTCATACAACCTCGAGGCTGCAAAGATTGCTACCAGCGTAGGCTATGACGGGGAGAAGCCTTTCTCGTTCAATGACTATCCCATTACCAAGCAGAGAGTCCAAGACCTCCTAAACGGCTGGAGGGGAGACATGAACGCCATCATCACCAAGGGTACCGCCACCGAGTGGGGAAAGAGCAATATGACTCAGGATCTGCTTGCCGACAAGGTGTTGTCGTACTACTACGGCAAGGAACACGGCAAGCGGAAGCGTAAGTACTATCAGACGAATCCCGACAGCCTGAAAGCCTTTCAGAAGAGGGTTGATAACGGCATGAACCTTTCGCAGAAGATTTGGGATCAGAGCAGAGGCTACAAGCGCGAGCTTGAGGCTGCTGTGTCTGCCGGCATTCAGAAAGGCATGAGCGCCGTTACCTTATCGAAACGTGTTAGTAAGTACCTGACTGACTTCGACAAGCTCAAGGATGACTACAAGCAGAGGTACGGCAAGGAGACCGACTGCCTGAACTGCGAGTACCGTTCCATGCGCCTCGCCCGTTCTGAGATAAACATGGCTTACCAAACGGCAGAACAGGAGAGGTGGCAGCAGATGGACTTTGTCGTAGGCATTGAGATCAAGCTCAGTAAGTCACATCATAACCGCATGCCACACGGCGATATCTGCGATGACCTCCAAGGCAAGTACCCGAAGGATTTCAAGTGGACTGGCTGGCATCCCAACGATATGTGCTATATGGTCCCCATCCTGAAGACCGAGGAGGAGTTCTTCGCAGATGATGATACACCAAGCGCAAGTGAGGTTACCAACTACCCAGAGTCGATGAGGAAATGGATTATCGACAATCAGGAGAGGATAGATGATGCCAGGAAGAAAGGCACCCTGCCCTATTGGATCAAGGACAACGGAGGCATGAAAGTAGATGATGTAGTCAGGTACAACGCAAGCTCACTCAAAGAGATTATAGCATCGGTGGTTGGTGGAGAGCCTACTGGAGAAGCATTGTCTGTCAAAGCGACCGTTGATGTGCTCGACAGGATTGTCGAAGATAACAAAGGCTGGATAAAAGGCAAGTTCGACGGCTTCGGGCTTGAGCTCTCCAAGGCAGATAACGCCTTCATGCGTCAGAACTACTGGCTCGACCATGAGACAGGTGTCATGCACCACAAGATAGGCATCGTAAGCAGGGAGTTCACCGTCATGGACCCGAAAGGAAATGCAGTTCGCTTCAATCCCATGAATGCCCTGAGAGAAGCCCTCGCCTCGATAGCCAACGGAAAGAGTCTGACATTCAATCAGGAGTATGCCGTCGAGTCGGTATGGCATGAGATCATGCACTGCGGTGCCGTAGGATGGAAGAACCCTGCTCTCTCAGAAAAGGTTGAGTACCTTCACAAGAAGATGGCGATGGAGGTTGTCAACCAGTTCTGCGCAAGGCGGTCATACGGAAGGCTCCTGAATAGGCTTGGCGGTAAGGTCGAGAACTACAAGGCTATCCTTTCCGATGGCTACGGATATGCCGACGAGCTGAAAAGCCTCGGCATGGTACTCTCTCACTACAAGATACCAGAGGAGATGTTCTACGATTATTTCAAGGGGAAGATACAGTCGCTCGACTATGAGGACATTTTTGACAGGTGTGTCGGCTACCTCTCTTCGAAAGGTGTGAATGATGCAGAGAACCTTGTCCGTAACCTGAAAGACCCGGTCATGGTGTCAAGGATGCTCGACAGTGCGCCAAAATGAGTTGATGGAGTTCGGATTGCCAGTCTTCTCTATGTACCTCTTCGCTCCCTTCTTGTCGCCCCTGTAGTATAGGAGAAAGGCGATATCCTTGAGAGCCCCCTCTTCAGATGTGAAGCGCAGGTAATCATCCTTGCTGAGAGTGCCAATCAGCGAAGTCTGTTCCGAAGTGCTTGGATTATAGTCAAATATTGTCTCCATGGCTGCAAAGATAGGAAAAGTTTTTGGATCCAGCAATATTTTTCCGAGAAAAAAGTTAAACTAAGTTTAATGCAGCACATTAACAAGATTTTTCCTTGCAGGTTTCAAACAATATGCGTACCTTTACAGCCGTAATTAAGAAACATCAAAATTTAAGAGCAAATGAAACAGTCTTTGAGAATGTTGGTAATGTGTCAGTTATCGGACGCCCAACACATGATGGATTTTGATCGGGAGCATGCAAACTACCTGATCAATGCAGCGAAGGTTCTCCTTCGGGAGTTTGAGGACAAGGAGGTCGACTTCGATGAGATGGAGACCAAGGTCAAGGAAACACTAAAGAAGTAATAAGAAACAGAGCATTATCAGAAACGTAAAATTTAGGAGCAATGAAAGAGAACGGAGTTTACAAGATGGCTATCGATGAGCTGATGAATGAGGCTTACGATATGCAGGAGGATTATTCCAACGAGACCATCGCAAGCGCAGTCCAGCGGATCGTTGCAGAGCTGAACAATGCCAAAGGCGATGATGTCGAGGTGGATCTGGAAGGTGCAACCGTCAAGGTGCGGAACGCAAAGCACTGGTCGTTCATCAGTGTGTCGGTAGGTGAGTTCACTGGCCTGTCAGAGTCAGTAGCGGAGATTACCGACCTCTCAATGCCCATCAACGAGGATGGTGTCAAGAAGATTATCGAGATGATGAACGAGGCTTGGTTCCAGGCTGTGGCATGAGCTACACGGATATTTACAGGCATCCCCTCAGAGACGCTTGGTGCCTGATAGTGAAGAACTCCAGCATACCGCCATACATCGGCACCCTGAGAGAGTGCAAGAGGGCTCAGAGGTTCGCCGAGCAGAAGGCTGAGATGGAGTTCGCAAAGAGATAAGAGCATTTACGTAGTAATTAAGAAACAAAAGCAAGATTTATGGAAATAGGAACAAGTAAAAAGGAGATGATCGAGCGCTTCGGTCTTATCGGTGAGATTTTCTGCCTGTGTGCCGAGCTGAATGAAGATGACGACACCATGGATGATTTCAAGATCGAGTGGTACCAGTTTGAGGAAGAGCTTGAGATGGATGAGATGTTTATAGACATCGACGAGGAAGACAAGAACGTCCAGTTCGACGGCATTGAGTTCATTGATGACATGCCTTGTGTGATGTATGTCACAAACGTAGGACAGTCGATGAGCTGTTCTGCCATCTATGTTGAGACGGAGACGCTCCGTCGGATAATCGCAGTCTTAGAGAAGTATTCAAAAGTTATGAAGTCATGAAAGCGAGTGATTCATTCAAGCAGACGATAGAGGACTACCTGAAAGTCCGTGCCAATACAGACGAGCAGTTCGCCAAGTCGTTCGCCAAACCGAACAAGAACATTGACGAGTGTGTCAACTTTATCCTGAACACCGTCAAGGAGTCAGGAGCCTGCGGGTTCGATGACGAGGAGATATACGGCATCGCAGTCCACTACTACGATGAGGATGATGTAGACCCCAAGTACCTGAAAGGTATCAATGGAAAGGTCGTTGTCAATCACAAGCCTGAGCTGAAGCCCGATGACATCGCAGAACTCGAGAAGAAGGCAAAGGATGACTACTATCAGGAGTGTCTGCGCAAGCAGAGAGAGCAGAACCAGCCCAAGAAGAAAGCTGTTAAGCAGGAGATCGAACAACCCAGTCTATTCGGATAGCCTATGAAACCGAGAACGAAAACAGAGCAGGAGGTTGTGCGGCTCAGTAGCCGGCTCCCCCAATTAGCCACGAAGTACAAGAAGGAGGCAGAGAAGCTCATTGATTTCAAGAATGCCTTCAGGTTTCGGGGACTAAAGACCGATGTGATTCATTTCCTCGTAGTAACAACGAAAGGCGACTGGCAGGTGATACGCCATTTCTACCTGTATGCCTCGTTCAAGTACAGGAAGCTGTTCAAGTGCGACTACCTCGAGTGTATGCAGCAGTGGTACAAAGACGGCAAGTATGTGTTCATGTGTCTGAACCGTCAGATGGGCTACTGCAACGATGCCTGGTGCCAAGGTCAGCAGATGAGCATCAAGAAGGATTTCAACCATTGCTATACTCTCAGCGACCCGAGAGACCTCGGCTATCAGCATGTGATATATGTGAATGTTCAGGATCGGTTCTCATACCTGCCAGCAGACAACGAGACGAGCCTCAGGGTCGACATGATGTTCCGTGCCGTCAACACGAATCCGTTCTGGGAGACAGTCATCAGGAAAGACCCGAAGATGTTCAAGTGGTGCGAAAGCGGTGGCTTCACGGAAGACAAGGAGATGACGGCAGCGGTGAAGATCGCCATGCGTTACAAGTATGACTTCCAGAGTCCCGAATGGTCAGACCTTGTCAGGATGCTCAAGTATCTTGGAAAAGACCTGCACAATCCGTACTATGTGTGTCCTCGGGATCTGAATGCCATGCACGACGAGATTAACGTCCTCGCAACAAACAAGCGCAAGAGAGAGCGTGAGAAGCGTGAGGCTGTTCAGAGGATACTCAGGGAGCGCAGGCAGCTCAGATGGCAAGAGGAAGCAGCAAGGAGACTTGAGGAGAAGAAGGAAAGAGAGCAGCTCGCCATTGTCAGCTATCCGAAGAAGCGCAAGGTATTCTTCGGCCTTGTCATCGAAGGTAAAGGCATCGAGATTCGTGTTCTCAAGTCAGTACAGGAGTTTATGGAGGAAGGTGCAGCGATGAACCACTGTGTATACGGAAACGGCTACTACGACCTGAACAACCACCCGAACTCGCTGATAATGTCAGCAAGGAAGGATGGCGAACGGGTTGAAACCATCGAGGTAAACCTGAAGGACTATGTCGTAGTACAGAGCCGGGGAAAGCATAACCAGCTAACCCCCTACCATGACACCATCCTCGAGCTTGTCAACGGAAATATGGATAAAATCCGTGAGTTGAACACGCAGAAGAGAAGAAGAGTAGTATAAAGTCGAACAGTTAAAAGATTGCGAGAAATGAAAAAAGAAAAAGAAAAGATGTACGACGAGGCTTCTGATAAGGAGCAGGTGATGAACGAGGCCCACGCCAACTGCATGAGCGAGATCTGGTATTGATATGAGTAGAATTGCCCCCCCAATGCGTATCGGTTCGATGTCATGCTGAACGAAAGGTATGTCTGCACCATGAGTATGTCGTTAGGATTGCCAGTTGACTACGACGGTGACAGACCCGTATTCCTTGTCAGCGAGAAGAAGGTAAGGAGATTCGTTGAGAAGCAGAGGCCATCGCTGAAAGGCAAGGATTTCAAAGTCCTGCCAATAGAGAAAGAAGTAAAGGATTTATGGTTGCACTAAAATTGATGAGATATGAGTAATGAGAGAAAACTTGAGTTGACGAGGAAGATAGGCATATTCGGCCTGTCAGACCTCAGGAAGATCGCCCCGATAGGTGACCTCGGCTACGAGAACGGCTGGGAGACCTTCTACGGGAAAGGTTGGATGTTCGGTGGCATGGAGAAAGCCATCAAGAAAGCATTCCTTGAGCAGAGAGAGAAGTTCGGTTTCAAGACCGAAGGTTACTCAACCGGCTATCGGCAGACAGACCATCACACCGTCTGCAAGGAGCTCGGCTTGAGATGGTCGGTAGATAGCGGTGACTGAGCCTATGAATCTGCAACAAGCTTATATCGGTTGGTCGCAGCAACAGCAGAACCGTGAGCATTACATGAAGACAAAGGATGCCTTCCGTAAAGCCTGGTTCATGTTGCCGACCAACAAACCATGTTCGTACTACACGAAACAGGTACTCGGTGAGGCACTGGCTGCCACCCGAGAGGTCGAGAGCGTAAAGACAAACGCTGCATCGGTGATGGTTCATGTGCTTTCGTTCGCCCACTTTGCGGAGCCAAAGTACAACCCAGAGCCTGACTTTACCTATAGCGACCTTATGGAGTACACGAAAGGCCCACTCGCAGACCCAGCGAAGATAGGCAAGCTTCCTGTCGAAGAAGATGAGGATGATAACGACCTCGACATCGATCCAGTTACCGCCATGCCACGCAAGGCGATTAATGAGGAGACTGTCGACACCATCAAGGTGAGAGAGAAGCTTGATGTACCTGAGATCGATGCCTCGAAGGTTGAGAGCAAGGAGCCTCTCACTCCCTGCGACGAGCACGGCAACCCGATTCCTGGCGAGCCGTCTATCATCATTCCAGTGCCAAAGGATGAAGATGATGACCCACTCGCTGGCATAGATTTCAACGATAAGAAGGAGGTCGCTGATGCCCTGCTCGACCAGTCCGCAATAATCATGAATGACAAACCAAAAGGAGAAGATATGAAAGATAAGAAACTAAGAGGCAGACAGCCTCGCAAGGTATGCAAGATTGACCCTGACACCCTCAAGGTTCTCGATGTGTATGATAGCATCAGCGAGGCATGCAGCAAGAACGGGATCAAGAAGCTCGACGGGGCACTCAGGAAAAACCAGAGGTGTCACGGATTCTATTGGTGCTATGCTGAGTATGCGAAAGATTTCAAGCCGGCATCGCAACACCCTACTGGAGATGTGAAAAAGAATGCTGCGACTAAACCAACCCCAAAGCCCAACCATAAGAAGGTGGAGGAGGCCCTACAGCAGTTACAGCTCGACTATGCACCGAAGCCAGATATAGCCAACCTGACTGACGAGGAGTTACGAGAAGAGCTTGTACGCAGAGGATGGCGAGGTGCCCTTATAAGAACTGACGAGATGGTGTTTGGAGAAAAGGAGGAATGATATGAATGCAGAAGAACTAAAAAAAGCGTATGATGACCTTAGAACAAGGTTGTTATCGACAAAGATGTATGACGGGCGCAACAAAGGTGTCGATGTATATGTATGCGAGAAATGCGGTAGGCAGTTCTATACAAGGTACATAGATTTAGGTGTTACTCCATTTACAATTAAATGCAGAAACAAAGAATGTAATGCTGTTATGATACATAAAAGCACTATCGACGAGATTACCACATTAATGAATAAGTTGACCGTACACAACTGGGTAAGACCTTCTTTAGAATGGCTTGATAAGCAAAGAGAGAAAAATAATATTGGTGTTATTGATCATGTATTGAATGGTGGTTTGTTATTGGAGGAAGAACTATGATAGAAGAAGCTTATGTGAGCTTTGAAATAGCAAAGCTGCTAAAAGAAAATGGATTTAATGAGCGTGTTATGAAATGGTACGTCATAGAAGATGATGGTTCCATTAGTAAAGTAGCGAGTCATTCGTGTTCACTATCAAGAAATAGTTCTTTCGAAAATGGAGAAATCGGAATGCCTACTCAGCAGATGGCGATGCGGTGGCTGCGGGAAGAATACCGCATAGCCGTGAGCCCTATACCCTACCGATACCCCAGCAAGTGGGACTGCATGATTGTGTATCTCGGCGAGCCGATGGAGAAGGACGACAAGTACGACATCTGTCTGCTCAAGATGATCCGCTCGTCGTATGAGGAAGCTGCCGAGGCGGGCATCCAACATGTGTTGAAGAATATTGTTGCCGAAATCCGCAAGAAATTGATAAACGAAAATGAGGACTGAATATGATTATCGAATTTGTAAAGGCATGGGATGCCAACAAGCAGAAGCTGAGTGAGTATATCGCTTCAAATGAGCAAGGATCGTACAGTAACTACAAGCAAATCGTAAAGATGCTGTTTGAACAAGTGATTAACCCTTATCTGACGGCCAACGGTGAGACAGCCTTCAATCTCGACAGTTTGCACGAGATTGATGACGGCGACTATCAAGGTACTTTGCTCTACATGATACCGAAAGATACGTACCAGTCTTCTTACTACGAGTATGTGGCAACTTTTGTTGGCTATGGCTCTCGTAGTGGTTGTGACACACTGATGGGTATATCGTGCTACGATGAAGGACTTCCTAATGAATGTCAGGTGAAGGAATACATGGAGTTGTGTCTTCACATTTTACAGAATTGTAAGTACCCATTTAACTATAACGAGGAGGACTAATATATGAGATATGAATTACAATGGAACTGGAAAAGGTTGTCTCTGATACCTACGATTGGTGTTAAAACAAGGCACAACTATATTGTCATATCGTGGTTGTGCGCAAGTTTGTGGCTCGATAATACCACTATGTCGCATTGGTGGTCAAGTAGGTATGTGTGTGTTGGTGTAAGTCATATTCCAACTCACATGTCGTTACCAGACTTAGAGATTAGTTGTCACCAAAAAGAATTAGATATACGTGCCTCAATTCTTGGTTTCAATCTATTTGTAAACATATTCTTTTCCCAAGAGGAAGATTTGCCATTTTAAAGAAATAGAACTATGAGTAAGGCAGAAGAAAGATACTTAGAACATTTTCAAGATGGTAGGTTAAGAAATTGTAGTAGTAAAGAAGCCTTTTTATTAGGCTACCACCAAGCAGAGAAAGACTTGGAACTCACTTGGGAGGATATAAGAGAAATATATTGCACAACACTTAACCTTAGAGAACATTTAGGCGCAAGTGTTTTTGGAGAACCATTATACCAAGAAGTATTGAAACGTTTTAAAGAAAGGAAAGATAAATGAACGTACTGATTACACTGCCGAAGCATCTGCTTGATAAGATTATATCTGGCGAGAAGAAGTTCGAAATGAGAAAGTGTATGCCAAAGAATATGAAACTTGGCGAGGACGGCTTCTTTGTTGTTGAGAAAGGGACAAATAAAGTCAGGTGCTGGTGTAGGGTTGATAAGGTAAATGAAACCTATATCGACCACTACTCGATAGACTGGTATGTATCAAGATTATGTGTTCCTGCTGACTATGTTGAGAAGTACGCCAACGGAAAAAAGGTTTATTTATGGCGAATCGGCAAAGTAAATGTACTGCAAGATCTTGAAAGAGGTTCTTTGTTTGTAGACAAGAATCCGCAGCAGTTTGCCTATTGCCCGTTATCCTATGGTGAATCATACTAATTGAGAACGACTATGACAAAAGATGAGTTTATGAATCAGCTCGATTCGTTGTTGAACAACTATTGCACTGCCAATCCGGACTATCAGAACTTGTTCGAAGTGGTAGATAAAGTTCAGATAAACACTCCAAAAGTTAAGCAAGGTGTGAGAGTTGTTATTAGCATGTATTTACACAGAAAGGAGGAATAATATATGCTGATGTTTAATCGTAGTTCGGACAAGTTCGACAAGTATAGAAAGTTGTATCGTGAATGTCGATTTTTTAGACGGAAAGCCAACATGGTCTATTGTGATACCCCTGAAAGAAACAGGAACAAGAGTAAATGTTTTAATTGTAAATTACAAAGATAAAGATTATGGCAGGTAAGCAAGAGTCCCTACAGGACTATTTCATGGAAGCTAAGGAGATTGCCAAGGAGGAAAAGAAACTCGGTATCGAACACTGGGACGCAATCTCCATAGAGCGTGACGGCGACAAGGCTGGCGAATACATCGGCCTCTATCGCTACGACCTCCCACGCCATATTGCAGAAAAATATGACTGGGTTGTCCGTTGGCGAGCCGCAAGGCTACAGTGCCAATATCCCCGCTATTGCGTAAGGATATACCATTGTCCGTACAAGAAGGTTATGGGCGTGAACATCGGCATGCAGAAGGACATCGACACCTTCGTGGCCGCCAAGGCACAGTACACCAAGCAGCAGCGCATCCTCGACAATTACATATCCGAGCAGAAGGCTACGAATATGTTCTTCAATGAAGACACCGATCAGGAAGTTATAAAGGCCAAAGCCAAGCTCGAGCGCAAGAAGGAGAATATCGAACAGGCAGAAGCCCGACTCATAGAGAAAGTAAATCAATATAATAAGGAGAAATGAATATGATTAAAAGAGAAATCAAAAAAGGAGTTAAAGTTTGGTATCGTTCATTTGTAGGTGCAGAGCCTAAGCCTGCAGAAATTGTGAGCGATGAAGTAAGAAACGTATGTGGAACGGATTGTGCTTTTATCGACATTGTTTCTGGTTGTGTAGACATTGAGTTTTTGTCACCAAGAGATTAAGGAGGAATGAGTATGTTTGATGAGTACAACAACGAGCAAAAAGTAGACATCAAGCCGGCTTGTGTTGGTTTGTTGCAGAAGAGTCACCCAAAGTCATATTTCAAGTGGTGTAATATCGGCAGTATGTATCGAAGAGAAACAATTGACAACAATCCAAGAGTACTGCAGATTATGGTATTCGGAGAAAATGATATGATTGTGGAAATGTTACCCGATGATGTCTATAAAGAATGGATTAATGGTAAAAAGAAGGAGAAATGACCATGGCAAAGAAGAGAGAAGTGAAATTAGACAAGCAGAAGGTCGAATGGATCCAGGAGCTTGCAGAAAGAATCGAGAAGCAGATGGCTGAAATGAAAATCACCCCCGAGGATGAGCTGGAGGTGTTCTCTGAGACCGTTGCGCTCCTCATCACCCATTGGGCACGAACATCACAATGGAGCCCGCTGGAAACAGTTTCCTACGCAGGCTATGTGATGACTAACTTTTACGATAAAGGTATAGGCGCAGAGATTCAAGATCTGAAGACCTACACCAACATGAACAGAAGTAAAAATACAAATTAATAGTGTAGCTTATGGTAGGAGTGTTAGTAGGTGGAGTTATCGGGTTTCTTCTGACAATGATACTCGAGGCGATAGTGATGTATTTCTTATTCTTGAGAGAAAAGTAGATATAGATAAGTGAAAGATTAAAAGTAGAAAGATATGGCAACAAAGATCGAATGGACTCAGAAGGTGTGGAATCCAGTTACTGGCTGCACCAAGGTAAGTGAGGCTTGTCAAAACTGTTATGCTGAAGTTATGGCACGAAGGCTGCAGAAGATGCCTGGCAGTGCCGTTAAGTATCGGAACGGATTTCAGCCGACAATCCATGTCAGCAGTTTAGGAGAGCCATTAGAGTGGAAGAAGCCCTCTATGGTGTTTGTGTGTTCTATGGGTGACCTGTTCCATAAGGATGTATCGTTTGACTTCATCGACATGGTGATGAATGTCATCAGAGAATGTCCTCAGCACAGCTTTCAGATTCTCACTAAGCGCCCCGAACGTATGGCAGAGTATTTCAACCCCTTGCGTGGTGTCCCTGAGAATGTATGGCTTGGAACGACTTGCGAGAACAGCAAGCACTATGACCGCATCGATGCCCTGCGTAGTATCGAAGCGCCCAATGTCAAATTCCTCTCCTGCGAGCCGCTGCTTGGCCCCATGAATGACATCAACCTGTGGTGTATCGACTGGGTGATCACAGGTGGCGAAAGCGGTGCTTGCGCACGTCGCACACCAGTAGAATGGTTCCGAGGTCTGCGTGATGCCTGTCTGAGATGGAACACGTCGTTCTTCTTCAAGCAGTGGGGTGCATGGAATCAGGAAGGTGTGAAGCAGAGTAAGTACAAGAATGGCTCCCTGCTCGATGGCGTAGAGTGGAAACAATATCCAAAACTAAAATAATAGAGTTATGAAGATAGAAAACATTGAAAAGACCAAGGCTCTGCTTGATGAGTATTACTACATCAAAGAGATTGTAGAGCTGTTCGAGAATCAGAATCAGGAAGGTGGCATCAAGCCAGCCTTCGGAGTGTATAACAATGAGTGCGATGGTATCAAGCCCATCAATGTCATCCGTCATAACGGAGCAGCCATCCGTTACCTTGGCGAGTACAAGGATCTTGAGGATATGTTCCTTCAGACCATGAAGCTTCGCACGAAGCAGATAGAGGAACTCCTTACCGAAATGTAGTCAATAACCAATCAAGACATAGAGTATGAGAACGATCAAGAAAGCAAAGCTGATGCAGATAAGCATCCAGAGCATAGAGATACCCGAAGGAAGTAAGTTTCTCGATATTAAGGAAATGGAAGATGGAATATACCTGTGGTTTGAGTGTGACCCGAACAAGAAGAACGAGAAGGTCACCATCCTTTGTTTCGGTACAGGAGGCCTGATTCTCGAAAAGCTCATCAAAGGAGCCAAATACATCGGCACAGTGCCTGGAGCAGCAGAATGCCCTGACTTGCATTACTATTACAAGAAGACCAAAACAAAGAGCGCATGAGAGAGATACTTTTCAGAGGCTTCGATATTGTCGGGAACAAAGGCTGGGTCTATGGAGACCTCGTCCACAATAAGAAAGTGACGAGGAACGGCCTTGAGCCGAGAGTCATGGTCGGAGGCTACGAGGTGGATCCTGAAAGTGTCGGTCAGTACATCGGCGGCATATCCAAGGCCAACGAAGAAAAGCTCTTTGAAGGAGATATTCTTGAGGCTTCCGTCACCTTTGAAGGATTGATCGATAAGGTCGGCTGTATATCCTTCATTGACGGAGGTTTTGTCTACGAAATGGAGAAAAGCCAAGACGGGAAGCGGAGGTATTCCCACCTTGGCAGCTTCAAGATTCGGAAGATAGGTACGAAGTATGAGAACCCTGAATTATTAGATTATGAATGAGATTGGAGCAGATTTCGAGATACTGCCAGGAATGGCTGGCAATGTGAAGTACTACAAGAAGCCATGCCCCTTCGGAGAGAGATCGATGTTCGGGAATGTCGCCCTCGTAGGTTCGACGGCCTGTAGGATGTGTCAGCACTACCAAGACACAGTAGAGACCCGTACCGAGCAAGGCGAAATATTCGCTGAGTGTGTCCTCTGCAAGCATGATAAAGAGATGTGAACTGTAAATTTATGCTAAAAGTTCCTTGAAATGGGCTGATTTATGTTAAATGTATTTGTTTTCCAAATAGTTTTGACTATATTTGCACCACAAGAAACGAAAGGTATGAACATATACACCAGTTATTTTGCAAGGGGAAAGACATTGAAGGCTCATAAGGTGAAGATGGTAAGCATTGCGCTGTACCCTCCCACCAACGTAAAGTGCATAGCCATGCCGAGCCTCGCTCCCACACATTCGATACTCTACGACAAGTACAGGACTGATGACAGGTACACGCATAGGTACAAGTCAGAAGTCCTTCAGAAGCTCGACCCTCAGAAAGTGCTGGCAGACCTCGTTGCTATCGCTCAGGGATCTGACATAGCCCTTTGCTGCTATGAGAAGCCAGGTGACTTCTGCCACCGCCATATCGTAGCAGAATGGCTCAAGGAGAACACTGGAGTTGAGATTGAGGAGTACGGACAGAGTAAGAATGTGCCAGTAGTAGAACAGACGTTATTTTGAGTATTTGATTTTAGATGTTAGACTGACACTGGAAAGACAGATGGTTGGGAATGTAGATTGCAGGTGGTCAAGGCAACTTCTGGAAGGATGAAGGTCGTAGGTTCAACTCCTACCATTCCCACGAATGCCGTGCAAGTCGGCTCGCTGGCCGAGATTATAGTAAATGATAATCCTGTTCAAAGCAGAGTATTATCGGCCAAATGGCACTTAGCTCAATGGTAGAGCGTCAAATTGTCACCTCCTTTCGTGAAGATATTGGTTCGAATCCAGTAGTGCCACAAAAGTTTAAGTGTTATGAGCAAGAAGAAACGTATACTGGTGATCGCTCCGCATGCCGATGATGAAGTACTCGGGTGCGGAGGCTATCTGCTGCATCAGGCAGAGGAAGGTGCTGCTATCTGCATCCTGATAGGAACTATCGGAGGCAAGGATAAGCGGCAGAATTTCAAGGTTAGGGAACGTGAGTTCATGGATGTCCTCCAGGCTATCGGTGCCAAAGGGCAGTTCCTGTTCAAGAATATGGATGCCATGCTCGACACCGTCCCTTCTTTCGACCTGACGAAGAAGATAGACTACTACATCGACCTGCTGCGCCCCGATGAGATCTTCATCAACTACAGGAGCAGGCATCAGGACCATATCAAGATGTACGACTGTGCGATGGCATCCATCCGACTCAGGGAAGGGTACATGCCCAAGTTCGTTGCCTTGTATGAGTATCCGTTCGTCTCCGACGGCCTTGACATCGTCAGAGGCGGCAAGGTGTATCACGACATATCCGATGTGATGCAGAGCAAGGTCGAACTCTTCAAGCTCTACGGCTCGCAGGTCAGGGAAGCCCCGAGCCCACTCAATGCCAACGGGATCAGGAAGCTTGCAAGCATCCGAGGTCTCGAGTGTGGAATGGAATACGCTGAAATGTTCTATGTTCAAAAGATGCTGTTATGAATGTTGTTACGATACACCAGCCAGAGCATTTGTCGTACCTCGGTCTTTACCATAAGATATCGATGTGCGGCACTCTTGTCTTGCTCGACAATGTGCAGTACGAGAAAAACTATTTTCAGAACCGCAACAGAATCAACACAAGGGATGGAGAGAAATACATCACAGTCCCGGTCACAAACACCCACGGCCCGATCAGTGATGTGGAGATAGTGCCTACCTTCTTCGACCAGCAGTGCCTCAAGAACGCCAAGACTATTGAGGCAGCATACAGGAGGTGCCCGTACTGGGAGAAGTATGGTGAGAGCTTCCTGAAGGTCTACAAGTATTGCAGGAGCAAGTACCTCGCCAAATACAATGAAGCCCTGATGATGTGGGTGCTCGGTGTCCTCGGGATCGATGTGACCATCTACAAGGCGAGCGAGCTTGGAGCGCAAGGACACAAGACCGACCTGCTTGTCGACATCTGCAAGATTCTCGATGCTGACAAGTACATCGCTGGCAAGAGCGGACGTGACTACCTCGAGATGGAGAAATTTGCCATACCAGTGGAATTTCAGCAGTTCGCCCATCCTATCTACACGCAGTACGGAAAGACGGAGTTTACCCCCTATATGAGTGTCATAGATGCCATATTCAACGTAGGCCCCGAAATTATGAATATAATCAAAAGTGTGAATCATGGCTAAGAAAGAAAGGATCAAGCTTGAGTACCTGCCTATCGAGGACTTGAAGCCGGCAGAGTACAACCCCCGAAGGATTACCGAGGAGGATAGGAGAGACATCACCGAGAGTATACGCAAGTTCGGCTTTGTAGATGTGGTGACTGTCAACCGCAACCCAGAGCGCTTCAATATCATCGTAGGCGGTCATCAGAGAGTCACCATCGCCAAGGAGGAGTTAGGACATATCGAGGTGCCCTGTATCTTCGTCAACCTCAATCTCGAGGACGAGAAGGAGCTAAACATGCGCCTGAACAAGAACACAGGCCGTTGGGACTACGATAAGCTGCAGAAGTTCTACACCACCGAATGGTTGAAAGGTGTGGGATGGAAGGATCAGGAGCTTAATTTCTTCCAGTCTGAGTTTGAGAAGAAGTTCAACTCCATCACGAATCAGACTTGTGACATGCCTATAGTCCCAAAGTTCTCGGAGAAGTACGATGCGGTGATTATCATTTCACGGAACAGCATCGATACGGCATTCCTCGAGACAGCCCTGAAGATTGGCAAGGAGAAATCCTACAAGAACTCTCGCACTGGCAAGGCCATGATTATAGACGTAGAGCATTTCAAGAAAGCATTATCAGGAGAAGAGTAGTATGTCAGTAGAGATCAAGATAGTCATTCCGTCGATGGGTCGTGCCGACAGGGTTGTCACGAAGAACTGCATCAAGAACGCAATCCTTTGTGTGCCCGAAGCGGAGGCAAAAGCCTATGCAGAGCACAACCCCGGCATGGAGATACTAACCCACCCCGACAGTCTGAAAGGCCTGACATTGAAGCGCCAGTTCATCTATGAGCACCATCCAAATGTGTTCATGATTGATGACGATATCAAGCATATCAACCGATTGTATGTGGAGAAAGGCGAGGTACCAGCACTGGATCCCGATGAAGCGTATGATATCATCCAATACATCGGCAACTGCGCCAAGCTCGCAGGGTGCTACCTTTTCGGTCTGAGCAAGGAAGGAAACCCCCTAACGTATAATGAGTTCAAGCCTATATTCCTTTCTGGAGTGCTTAACGGCTCGATAGGTCTGCTCGAAGGCAGTAAGCTGTACTTCCATCGGAATGCAGTTGTCAGCGAGGATTATTGGATCTGCGCCCTGAACGCATACCTCTATAGGATGTGCTGGATAGACAACCGCTTCTCGATAGTAGGCACGTCTACATTCGGAAACCCAGGAGGCTGTGCCAACTACAGGACGAAGCAGCAGGAGATGGAAGATACTCTGTTCCTCCGTCAGAGCTTTGGCGAGGTCATCAAAATTAAAGAGGACACCATGCTCGCCAAGCGAAAACATGAGTTTCAACGTTCTTTATCTCTGCCGTTCTGACGTGTCGGAAAAGTTAAACATAGTTTAAGGTTTGCTGGAATCAATAAAAATTCGTATCTTTACAAGGAGTTTAAGAAACAATTTGCAAAACGAAAGGTAAAAGATTATGGCAGATTATCAAGTAAGAACGAAAAATGGCTACGACTTCTTCGAGGTTGCAAGCATCCTGCAGAAGTCGATCCGTCGTTGTGATGAGAAGAATGCAATGTACTGGGCGATTGAGCTGTATGAAAGTGGCTATGCCAAGTATGTATGGAAGAGGATGATTATCATGTCGAGTGAGGATGTAGGTCTCGGAGACCCGTACATCAACATGGCGATAATGAACCTCAAGGCTTCGTATGATTTCCTTGTGTCACTCAAGGAGAGAGCGAAACCAGAGAAGCTTCCCTTCACTCAGGCGGTGCTGATGCTCGTCCATGCTCATAAGTCGAGGTATGTAGATCTCGCCATCTCCATCTACTGGAATGAGAATGAGACGAAGCACTATGAGATTCCTGACTATGCCTTCGATATGCACACCCGTAGAGGAAAGGCGATGGGAAGGGGTCTCGACCATTTCTATGATGTAGCAAGCCACATAGAGAACGCAAGGAAGATGCCGAACGAGGAGGAGTTCGAGAGGATTGCCAGGGAAGCCGACAAGGCAGCCTATGGCAGTCATCAGCAAAATGAGTTCAAGGAGAACATCAGTTGCAGCGAGCAGGAGGCTAATCAGCTTGCACAGCCGAGTTTGTTTGAGGATATGTAGTGATAAGTTATGGACGGAAAAAGAAAAGTAGGCACCAAGAAGGTAGAGATCAAGGAGGAGGTTCTGCAGAAGTTCACCAAGAGACAGCAGAAGTTCCTCAAGGCTCTTGCTGATGTAGGCGGCAATATCACAGCCGCTTGCATGAAAAGTGGTGTCAAGTCGAGGAATACCGTCTATGACTGGATGAAGAAGCCTGATTTCAAGGCAGAGGTTGAAGCCATCAACGAGGCTTCGCTCGACTATGTGGAGTCGAAGCTTATGACGGCCATTCAGAACGATAACATCACCGCTATCATATTCTATCTAAAGACCAAAGGTAAGAAGCGTGGCTATGTAGAGGCTATCGAGAATCAGATGGCAGAGAACCAGTTCGAGAGTATCATGAAGAGGCTCGACGAGGAGGAAGCTAAGAAGAAATGAGCGAAGATAGATTCATAGCCCGCATGAAAGCCTGGCGAGAAGATTGGTGTCTATTCGCCAAAGAGGTGCTTGGTGCCCGTCTCGACAAGGAGCAGCAAGCTATCCTCTACGCTTTTCAGCATAACAACATGGTTGCCGTAGCATCAGGAGTTGCGAGAGGAAAGGACTATATTTCCGCTTGCGCTGCGATATGCTTCATGTTCCTGACTCCGAGGTTCGGCCCCGATGGCGACCTTGTCAGTAACACGAAGGTGTTCATGACAGCGCCAACTGGAAGACAGGTTGACGAGATCATGATGCCCGAGGTGTCGAGACTATTCAGGCGAGCAGGCATCCTCCCCGGCAGAGAGCTTTCGACAGGCATCAAGACAGGATACAAGGAGTGGTTCTTGTCAGGCTTCAAGGCAGATGACAAGAATATGGAGGCTTGGTCTGGACTGCATGCCGACAATATCGCCTTCATCGTCACGGAGGCATCAGGTATGTCCGAGACCATCTTCAGTGCCATCGAAGGTAACCTGCAAGGCAATAGTCGTCTGCTGATAGTGTTCAACCCGAACATCACTACCGGCTATGCAGCGAGGGCTATGAAGTCTGAGCGCTTCAAGAAGTTCCGTCTGAACTCCCTGAACGCCGAGAACGTCGTATCGAAGAGGAACGTGATACCAGGTCAGGTAGACTGGCGATGGGTAGACGATCATGTCAGAGCTTGGTGTATGCCCATCAGGATAGAGGACTTCAATGAAGGTGAAGGAGATTTCATGTGGGAAGGTCGCCCTTGGAGGCCCAACGACCTTGCGAGGGTCAAGATTCTCGGTATGTTTCCGAAGGTTGGCAAGGATGTGCTGATACCTCAGGAATGGATCGAGATTGCCAACGAGAGGTGGCGGCAGATGAAGCAGGAGGGCTTCGAGCCATTGAAGAAGGCTGCGAGGATCGGCTGTGATGTCGCTGGCATGGGTCGAGACGACAGTGTCCTGTGTCCGAGGTACGGCAACTTCGTCACGGAGTTCGACTGTCACAACTCAGGTGGAGAGGCAGACCACATGCACGTCGTAGGCATGGCGAAGGCTCACAAGAACAAAGGTATCTGGGTCAAGAACAAGGTGTTCATCGATACCATCGGAGAAGGTGCTGGTGTCTACTCTCGCTTCAAGGAGCTCAGAGAGAACAATGTCTATTCGTGCAAGGGATCGTACGGAGCCAAAGGTCTGCATGATGTCACGGGAGAGTATGAGTTCGTGAACATGAGAGCCTACCTCCATTGGGCTGTGCATGACTGGCTGAACCCGAAGAACGGCTACTACCCCGCCCTGCCGCCTGATGACCGCTTCATGGAGGAGGCGACGGAGATACACTGGAAGTTCCACAGTGATGGAAGGATTATGATAGAGTCGAAGGATGACATCAAGGACAGGATAGGAAGGTCGCCTGACCGCTTCGACTCCCTGAGCCTTACGTTCTGGCCCAAGGACTACGAAATGGTGTCCGATGACAGGATCCTGCAGGATTTCCTGTAGAGAAAGGTTAATGAATCGTATAATTTTGGCATAATATTTGGAGATATGAGAGAAATGAACTACCTTTGCAAACGTTTCTTAATTACTATGAGGCAGGTTTTTAGCTCTTAAATTCCCTGCCGATTGGTAATGCTCTTGTGCGTATTGTCTGTGAAGATGGTGCGCACTTTTTGTTAGCTAAAGTTAAATAATTGTTTTTCAGAGCATTGGCAGAAAAATTTCTTGATAAATATTTGGAGGTTCCAAATAAACTTTGTACCTTTACCAGTGCAATTAAGAAACAAAGGTTTAATTTTAAAATTTAAGAGCAATGAGTAAAGTTGGTAATTTTTCAAAGCAAACCCTGAGAAACGGCGCAAAGGTCGTTGGCGGTCACAGAGTTAAGTTCGTGTCAGAAGACAAGGAGTTCATCATCTTGCTGACAAGTTATGGTTACTATTACGGGCTGTTCCTAACCTATGAGAAGGATGGCGCTCACGTTGATGAAGAGAAGACCCCGAAGCAGTCTCAGGAGCATTGCTTCAACAGCCTGGAAGCTTGCAAGAAGTACTGGAAGGTAGGCGAGTTTGCCGAGACCAAGGAGGAAGAGCAGAGTGCTGAAAAGACTCGCATGCAGACAGTCTTCGGTATCAAGGACAAGAAGGATCCAGATGAGAAGCCAGCAGAGAAGAAGGCTGAGAAGACCAATGAGGCAAAGGTGCTGAAATGCTACAAGAACGGAATGTTCTATGAGTTCTTCGATCAGGATGCCGTCAAGGCAGCTTCCATCCTCGGCCTGTCAGTGATAGAAGGTGGCAGTCAGAAGTCAGTCGGCTTCCCAGTTAATGAGCAGCAAGGCTACCTCGTGAAGCTTGTCAAGGCTGGCTATCAGGTGAAGGTTTTCGAGAATGACATTCAGAAGCCCAAGGCAGAGAAGCCCAAGGCAGCCCCCAAGGCGAAGAAAGATGAGACCCAGGTTGAGGTTAAGCAGCTCGAGGTGGCAGAGCCCATCAAGAGCAGAAGCATGGAGCTCATGAGGGAGAAGTTCCTGAAGGCCTGCGAGGATCAGGGCATCGAGATAGACAAGACCTGCATCAAGCAGAGTAAGGATGACACGAGCCACGGCACGCTGGTAGGCTACAAGGAGAAGAAGGCCGTCATTGAGATTGCCTGGAACCGCAAGGAGGAAGGCAAGGAGAAGCAGTACATCTTCGGATAAGAGTTCAACGGGTGGGGCGGCTCCACCACTCCACCCTATAGTTATAAGAGCATTACAAGTCTAATTAAGAAGCAAAAGTTATGGAAAAGAAAGAGAAGCTTAACATTGCCGTAAGGCTGTTAAAGGAGAGAATCCATTATTACAAAAATGGAGTAGACAGTGTGAAGTTTGACGTGAAGAAGTTCGAGGACTCAGTCTATGTGTTCCCGAGAGACAAGGAGGAAGATGCTTTCTTCTGGCTTGAGGAGGTGTACGAGGTAGCAGCCGCAGTTGGACTGTCTTACTACATCCACACGAATGGGCGTTTCCACAAGATCGAGGCGAGAATCTATTGTTAAGGCTATGGTAGAGAAGTTTCAACTGGTAGGTTCGAAAAAGTGTAAGGAAGTGCTTGCCGCCTACCCCGGATACAAGGTGTTCTGGAGATCGGGCTTCGCCTATAGAGGTGCTACTGAGGCTGAGGATGATAAGAAGCCCCGTCAGGAGTATGTGTATGAGGAGAGGCAGAGCCGAGTGCTTACCTTTGAGGAGCGTATGCAACGGAGGTACAACTGGTCTGCAGCCATCGACATCGACATCGATCATGAGAAGCAGGAGATTCATTTCAACGGATTCTCGGAGAATGACATGTTTTGAGCTATGAAGGAGATATGTGAGAATTGCAGGTTTTGGAAGTGTATGGGTTACCACTACTACGAATGCACGAAATACAACGAGCAGACGAGCATGGGTGACTCATGCACCCAGTTTGAGGAGGATTGACTATGGAAATGAATAAGTTTGTCGCCACATGCCTGTTTATGGACGGAGAAGTGTTCGACCAGTATTGCGATGCCTTCGATGTCGACATTGAAGATGAAGATGTCTACGAGGCACTGAGACTTTGCGATGGTACCAACTACAGGAGCTTCGGTGTCATCATCCTTGAGAGGATGTGGGCTAAGGTCGTAGAGAGGAACACCCCAGTACTGGACGAGAGTAAGTTCGATTGTGACTGTAGCAGCCCGTCGTTCCCCTCGTTCTACTATGATGAAGAAGAGGTTAAAAGCCAAGCAGATTTGGATCGTATAATTGAAGAATTAGATAGTGAGTCATGACAGAGTATGAGTTAGATAAGATGTGCGAGCGCAACCCTGACTGCGGTTGCAACTGCCAAAAGTGTGAGTTGTTCGCAAGGTACATGAGAAGTCAGGAGGATTGAGTATGGCAGGTTACAAGATTGATTTGATGACGATGTTCGCATTGTTTTACGTGCTGCCTTCGTTGATAATGGTAGTGTTCTATGTATTCAGGCTGATGGAGCTGAGAAAGAAGCAAGTGTTTCTCTCAAGACACGCCAAGGAGAGCCTGTTATGCTTCGTCCCGTTCCTGAACTGGCTTGGTGCCATCTTGATTATAGATGGTGTATTGAGTGAGCTGTACTTGATGTTGAAGAAGATTATCGAGCGCTATGACTGAGAGAGAGTTGGCAGAGAATATCTGCAAGGTTGCCGCAAGGAACCTCGTCGATGACAACGGAGGATACACGATGGGAGGCATCGAGCTTGGCGAGAGATACGCCAGTAGGCTGTACAAGGCAGGTGGCTTCAATGTCATGGAGGTAGAGGAGTATCAGCAGGCCCTGCGCCACTGGGTGGAAGCCGTCGGCTACAACGACAAAGGTGAGTTTGAGATAGTATTGAGTAGTCACATCATTAATTGTTAGGAGTATGACGAGAGAAGAGCATAGAGGACAGGAGTTGTACCTGTCTAAGAAATGTAAGGAGGTTGAGGACTATATTGGGTTCCTCGAGAACAAGATCAAGGCAGCATATCAGCTGCTTGTAGCTCAGAACCCCACCGCAAGCCAGTACGACCTCATGAGGATGGCGCATGACAAGGTAGGCTACGACAAGGTCGAGAGAGCCAAGAAGGATCTGGAGCAGCTCAAATCGAAGCAGCGCTACCATTTCCTCATGGCACTCGAAAAGAAGTACATGAACGAATACCTGTGGTCGGACGTAAACCCCTATGAGGTCATCGAGGAGCGCACGGAGAAGTGCTTTGTCATCAGGGCTATGAAAGCCACGCTCACCGAGAAGGCAAAGACCGACCTTCAGGAGTCGTTCGTCCCCGGAGGCTTCGTCGGCCATTTCGACAACTCGCTGCAAGCATGGACCTATGAGTCCGATCCCGATGGTGTAACACTCGTTGTCAGGAAGTGGAATGACGGCTGCTGGCATCAGCCAGGAAGCCCGATCAAGTTCCGTCTGAGTGATGCGCCCTTGAAGGTGTACGACTACAATTTCTAACTGACTATATACCAAGAGCCGAGTAATTGCTCTTACTTTTGTTTCTCAGAGAGGTGGCTGTCTTCAACCAAGCGGCTGCCTCTCTTTTATTATGATAGATGCAAAAAAGGCTTAAAAAGGCTTAAAACTATTTGAAATTCAAATAGAATTTCCTAACTTTGTCACGCCCAAAGTGGGCAGGCGTATGAAGCTGTACGCTACAAGGAAATAGTCGACAGGACCCCAAGGCATTACTCTTAACCGAGAATGTTTCTTATTACACAAGTAGTCGATGATGGTCTGCGTATGCTACGGCACGGCGCAGACCATTTTTGTTTTATTAATCTAAAGCTAAGAGTAATGAGCAAACATTTCCAAAAAGTTCTGAAAGCGTTGAAAACGAGCGATGACGTGAAGGCACTCGGTTTCGACAGAGACGAGATTAAGCGTCTTGCTTCTGACATCGACAAGAAGCTGGATCTCAAAGATGATGCCTCCGACGAGGAAGTTGAGAATGCAATCGAAGAAGCTGTCGATCAAGCAATCCCCTACCTCAAGATGGCCCAGAGTACCGCATCAAGGATCGTCAAGAAGAAGCTCTCTAAGCCCAAGAAAAGCGAGGATGACGATGATGACGATGATGATGACGATGACGAGGGTGGCGGTTCCGATGATGATGACGAGGATGACGATGACGACGAGCCCAATGGCAAGAAGGCAAAGAAGTCCAAGAAGTCTAAGAAGAATCGTGGTTCCAAGTCCGATGATGACGATGACGAAGTGAAATCCCTCCTGAAATCCGTCCTGAAGAAGATGGAGAAGCAGGAAGAGACCATCGCCAGTCTCCGCAAAGGCAATGTCGTAGACAAGCGCCGTGCAAAGCTGGAGAAGATTCTCAAGGACACCGGAAAGTTCGGCAAGCGCTACATGCGCCAGTTCGAGAAGATGGAGTTCGAGGATGACGATGACTTCGAGGAGTTCCTCGACGATGTCAAGGAAGACTTGGAAGAAACCAATCAGGAGAGAGCCAACGCCGGATTGGATAAGCTTGGTATCAAGACTGCCCCCGAGGGCAAGCCTGGTGGCCAGGAAGAAGAATCAACAGAAGTAGCATCCGACGACGAGGTGGATAGGTTGGCTGACCAGCTCTAAGTCGATAAAAAATCCGAAGAATATGGCAATTCATAAAATTGGACAGTCTGAAGGCTTCGAGTTCGCAAACGACCCGATAGTCATCAGAGTTTACGGAAAGTCCATCATCAATGGCCGTGTGCTCGACACGACAGGCTATACTGAGGAGTGGATCCGTAAGGGCCAGTTGGTCATCCGTGACGAGGCCAATGGTATCAGCAAGCCGATGCCCGTTTCTAACGGCGCTTATGGCGAGCTCCCTTCAGGTTACGTTTACGAGGGTGTAGCTAAGGCTACCGTCCCCGCCAGCGAGCCTTGGGTAGGTGTGATGTATGAGGGTGAGGTGAACGACGTGGCAAGCCCGTACCCCCTCACAAGTTCAATGTTGGCTGCTTTGAAGACCGCTCTCCCCGAGCTGGCATTCAAGCACTCTTAAAGATTAGGAGGACAAGATTATGGCAAAAGAGAAATCACTTTTCAAGAAGTATGTAGACCGCCTCATGCCGAAGCTCCAGCGTCTGGTAGAGAAGGTCAACGATAAGCGCAAGGACACCCGTACGTACCTGCACAAGGACACGGCCATCCTGCGTAAGGAGTTCAAGTCTGACAACAAGTGGGAGGCTTCCTCAGTGAACACGACGTACATTGCTGCCGACTTCATGGCATTCGATTCGCCAGTCGACATCAAGACACGTCCTACTATCTCAAAGGCCAACGGCAAGCTGCCGAAGGCTGGTCTCGGACGTAACCTGACTGAGTCAGAGCTTACCGACCTGCAGAACCTCGCTGCCAACGGCGGCAATGAGGAGCGCGTAGCCAAGAAGATCGCTGATGACCTCGTGTTCTGTAACGTAGGTCTCGACGAGCTCTATGAGTGGGCTTTCCTCTATGGTCTGTATTGGGGCTTCGTAGGTATGCCTGACATCGACAATCCGCAGAACATGATGATCCTTGACTTCCAGTACCTCGCAGAGAACATCTTCGGTACTGAGACAAAGGGTGTCATCACTCTCGATGATATCGATAGAGTGTTCGGTGTGATTGGCGAGAATCAGGACAGCGTTGACACAGTATGGATCAGCAAGAGTGCCCTGAAGGAGCTGCGTCACACAAGACGTGCACAGGAGCTTGTTGCAGATGCCGACGAGAAGGTCTACACAGACGACACCACCCTGAAGACCCCGAGTGAGAGCAAGTTCATTCAGGTGTTCCAGGACGAGTACGAGTGTAAGATTCGTGTCATCAACCGCACCATCGTCTTCGAGAAGAACGGCAAGAAGATCAAGCGTAAGCCATGGGGCAACGAGCGTGTCATCTTCACCTGTAACCCGACAGTAGGTACCTTCGCTTATGGCGAGCTTGCTGAGAACCGCAACCGTGTAGCCGGTGTTGTTTACAACCTCATCGATGACTACAAGCTGGTTAGCCGTTACTCGGTGAACGACCCGTCACTGGTGGAGAAGACCACAGGTCAGTCTATCGCCGCTCCTATCATCGAGGACACCGATCAGATTTATGTGCTTGACAGCACAAGGTCTGTAGAGGTTGACGAGACGGCAGAAGCTGCTGACGAGAACGACCAGTACATCACCTACGAGACGAAGAAGTACGCCAAGGCTGCATTCGTGAACGCTCTGAACCTGCTGACAGGTGGCCGTCTCAGCGCTACATCAAGCGATGACGCTATCCTGAAGAAGGTTAATACCCTGAGCGACGAGCAGGAGGAGGCCTTCAAGAACTCGATTCAGGGCACTGAGATTAACTGATAAAAGTTAGATGAACGTATGAAGACAATCATCCAGGCACTCATAGACAAAGTGCATTATTCCATTCCCGAAGGATTCGTGGAGAACGTATGTATCGAGAGGCAGCTCAAAGAAGATGACCCTTTCACGTACGAGGTATCGCAGACTAACGCATTCAAGGGTGCCGTGGCTGATTGTCTTTATTCCCTCGTCCAAGCCGTAAACTTCTCGGAGTCGGACAAGTCGGTAGGCAATCTGACTGACGAGCAGCGTAAGCTTATACTACGACAGGCGAACGCCCTCTACGGAGAGATCGGCGAACCCCTGAAGGATGATGGCAAGCCCAAAGTCTATATAGGAGGTTAAGCCGATGGCAGTCCTGAGAATGACACCATGCCGCCTCTATCAAGGAGTGACCTCAGCAGGTTATATCGACGAGGACGGCAATAAACACCCCGGAGGCACGGAGTACACGGAGTACCTCAAGTGCGACGTGGTTCCGTCAGGCCCCTCGGCAGAGAGGGATTTTGGTGACGGAGTGCTCCAGACCTATTCCTACACGATATATGTCTTTGACAAGAGGTGCAGGAACTTCGCCATCGGGGAGAAGGTCAAGTTCAAGAAGGACGGGCGCCTTAGCGGAGAGTTCCTCGTGAAGGGGTTCCATCGCTACCAGCACCAGTGTAAGATCTGGATCTGATGGGCATCAATTGCAAAGGCAATGTCAGGATGATGGATGCCATCTTGAAGAAGATGGTTGAGATTGTCAGGAAGCAACTCAAAAACACCCTCTCCTACCTCGGCGAACAGTGCGTAAGGAGGATCCGAGACAGAAGCGCATCAGAGAGCTGGATAGACCAGACAGGAAACCTGAGGAGTTCTATCGGCTATGCCATCATGGATCAAGGCCGCAAGGTCATGCAGTCGTCCTTCGATGTTGTTCTTGGAGGCACTCAAGGCCCTGGAGAGTCGAAGAAATATATTGACGAGCTTGCAGCACAGTATGCCGAGGTGTATGCGCTCGTAGTGGTGGCAGGTATGAGCTACGCTGACTACGTGGAGGCTATAGACGGAAAGGACGTTCTCGCATCAACGGGCTTGTGGGCTCAGTCCAAGGTGGAGGAGTACATCACCCGTGCTAATCAGAAGGCAATCAAGGAGATTAACAAGCTTTTCATGAGATGATAAAGTCAGAAGGGAGAATAGTAACGGAGATATACCGGCACATCGTCACAACGTCACTCGCTGCGGCGATCACTGGCAAGGTTCACAAGTCCACGGACAGGGAGCCTAATTCCGTTTCCGAGGACATCGTCATCAAGGCACTCGCCAACAGTCCGAAACAGGTGCAGCAGACGATAGTCAACGTGAACATCTATGTTCCCGACAATCTCGATGATGGCCAGTACGTGAAGAACGGGGCGAGGTGCGACCAGCTGGAGGAGATAGCCTGCAACGACCTCGAGGTGTTCTGGATAGGCCCTGCAAGGGTGCATCTTGAGGAGCAGCACACATACAAGGTCGAAGATGCGAGGTGTCATGTCATCAACTGCAGAATGATTTACCAAATAGAAAATTCATAGAAATTATGGCAACACAGAAAATTATCGGTTGGGGTAAAGACTCCATTAAGGTAGGTGATGTAACCTACGACGATATCGTTGAAGGCTCTACCGCCCTCTCTGTAGAGGAAGGTGAGGAGCAGGAGGCCCTCATTGAGGGTGGTGAGGCTGAGGCACGTAAGCAGAAGCCTGACAAGTATCTGCTCGACTTCGAGCGCCGTATCGCTGACGAGAACGATGTAGCGCCCGGTTGCACTGCGAACGCTGGCAATGTAGAGGTTATCCCCGAGAGCGTCGGTGCCATCGGTGTGAAGCTGACTGGCTGTTCTTGTCGTATCAACCTTACGTTCGACTCTACTGACGGCCTTAAGGCCCACTATCAGTATAAGACTAAGGGCGCTCATGACGAGAATGGCAAACTGACGGATGTCATCCTCCAAAAGAAAGTCTAAACCAAGAACCCTCGCAGCCTGGGGTCAATCGGGCTGCACACGGGGAGGTATCTCAGCGGTTAGAGACATAGTGTCGGTGGTTCGAATCCATCCC
>JAEEGL017143055.1_pt1 | contig 39480 bp, 24 predicted proteins | sample 9134231 | NCBI WGS metagenome assembly JAEEGL01 (sample SAMN16246548, study PRJNA631951) | gut metagenome | biome: gut microbiome; feature: rumen; material: fiber-attached | host: Bos | place: Iran: Karaj | collected 2018-10
CTCAATGTACAGATTGGCAAATGCACTGCCGACGGCAAGTTCTCTCTGAACACCCTCCGTTGCGTCGGTGCCTGCGGTCTCGCTCCTGTCGCCATGATTGGCGACAAGGTCTACGGCCGTCTGACCCCCGACCAGATCCCCGGCATCATCGCCGAGTACAAATAATCCCACAAGGATTGAAAATAGTAAAGGGCGTCCAATCGGACGCCCTTTACTGTTGAATGGCTACAGGTCAAAAGTATATCAATATACATCTTTCACGCCTTGCATATTAAATAGACCTTGTAGACTTTCTAAACATTACACTCCATGACAAATGTTTCTAATCCAAACAATCACAATCAAACAAATCATCGGGATAAAAAACTGTTGTGGCAATCGCTTATGCACAATAATATTTAAGTGATTAGTTTTAAACACATAGTCATACCACTACAAAACGAGCATAACCATAAGGATAATGACCAGAACTACAGAAAGAGGGTTTATTTGTAACGCTACAAACAAATGACCCTGCAACAATTCAATAGATGCCCTCGTTCCGCCACATCCCGGACATGGTATGCCTGTAAGTTTGCGGAATGGACAAAATGGCTTCGGTAGTAGATCTTTGCTTCCAAGCCAAAGCCATAATGTTGAAAAAACAAGAATAAAACTTATCTGTAGTGGTCTTCGAGCATTGTTCATTTTAGAACATCATAGCCTCGTTGAATTTCTGAAGATTGTAGTTGTATGTTTTCTCCTTTATGATGAACCAGTCAATTATTGTCCAAATGCCACATCCGCCACATGTGAGAAGCTTAGCTACTCCAAGACCCGTATCTCCTATGATAAAGCGATCTACACCATACGACCCCAGAAAAATGGAAATAATTAGCATTGTGGTAGGATTCTTGAACGAAATAGACATCATAAGGGAAGACTTATCTTCAGGTAATGTTGCAAGTTTTTCCCTTATCATCTGCATTTGTTGAATAGTGAAACAATCTTTGTTTGTTGCAACAAAAAGGTCAATTTTCTGCTGTTCCATGTAATAATACCCTTTATTTGTTCCGGGCGCAACTTTTAATACATTTGTCCATGGCTCAATGGAAAAAGGAGACAACAGCAAGAAAGTGGAGCCATCCATTACAAACCTATTTTCAAAGTGAGGGCTGGACTCCCTGTAGTATAAAATAAAGTTTGAATGATCCGCTCCACTTGAATGTGTGTACAAACAAATAGGAGCATTCATCAATCTCTATTCCCGATACTACTTGTGAAGTGTCCAGTTTCACTTTGTAGGAATAGAGCGCAAATGCGCTTTTTTACGACAAACCATCCTTGCGGTTTGCGAGTGCAAAATTACGCACGTTTTAAAAACTGACAAAATTATTCTTTCTCAATCCAAAGAGAAAATGTATTTTTGCAAAAAATATAGCCACATCGGCGGACACTATGAAACGATGGATATTACCCATACTTGTTCTTTTGCCATTGGCACTGTCGGCACAGACTATACCGACGGAAGCCGATAGTAGCCAAGCGTATGCGGAATCCACAGTCCTGACACAGGCAGACCGCGGCAAGTCTGTCGACTACGCCGTATTAAAATATCTTCAAGACAACCGTTCCCCCTGGGGCAATCGCTTATGGCTGACAATTAGCAATTCCATAGTCCTGGCGCCTGTATTCCCAACGGGCATTGCCGTGGACGCTTTATGCTCAAAAGAGAAACAGACAAGGGAAACAAAACTGCTCAACGCCGGAGAAGTGATGTTTGCCGAACTCCTCAACCTGGGAGTGACAATGGGGACTAAAAGTATTGTGCGCAGACCCCGTCCTTGGGTGGCTTACGAGGGCGATCTCGTATGCCTCCAACAGGTGCGCAGCACCTCGTTCCCATCGGGCCATACCTCCATAGCCTTTGCCACAGCCACCTCGCTGACTCTCGTATACCCTAAATGGTATGTGGCTGTGCCCGCTTTCACATGGGCGGGAGCAGTGGGATTCAGCCGCATGTATGTCGGAGCGCACTATCCGTCCGACGTACTTGTAGGAGCACTGGTGGGGGCAGGCTCCGCAATACTGATGCATGTAATATGGCAAAATATATGGCAACAAAGCGACATCCCCATACCGTCACCTACGGCAGTCCTGCCACCCATAGTATTATCCTTCTAGTAGGGAGTCGCGGGAAGTTAAAGGGCAAATGAGTATGCACATCTTCAGAATCGACGAAATTATTGTTTTCAATTCGAAGAAAAAGTGTATCTTTGCAAAAATTATCATTAACCCCTGTAGTTTTAAAACACCGCATATTTTATAATGAATCAAAACGACACAATCTGGCGCAACTGCACCAACGAAGAACTGCTGAAGACGCTCGAAGAGTGTCCCGAAGTGATTGAGGAAATGAAAAAGATAGGTTATAACGATATGGTCAACTCTTACGACGCTCTTCTACCGAAATATAACATTGACCGTATGACAATCCCTGTCTGCAAAGAGGGCACCGACGAGGTGGAGTATTTCGGCTACTGGTACAGCATAGACGGCACGCAGCATGATAGCAAAGAAATCTGCAAAACAAAAGCCGAGGCGCAATTGGCGGCAGTCAGGGAAACCATGTACGAATTGCAGAAGAGAATCAAAGCAAAAAAGAATCCTTACTATAATTGACGTTGGGTATCTTTCGAAAAACCGAACTCTCCTATACAACAATGAACGTAAACGGACCACACTCAACTATCAACATACTGTGGCTTGTCGCCCTTGTGTCTTTCACTCCACTCGCCGGTCTATCGCTCAACCCCGCCATCTTCTCATCAAGTAGCATTCTGTTGCCGCTGATGTGGACGGTAGTACTGCTAATACCTTATGTGCTAACCAAAAATAGATGGCTCTACGTCACCACCGCGAGCCTGCTGTTTATCGACGGATTCATCAACCTCTTCCATTGGATTGTGCTGAAATGCCCGCTCAACGCTTCGTCTATTTTTGTTTTCCTTAACACCAATTTCAACGAGGCATCGGAGTTTATGGCCATAAAGGCCACGCCTCTCCTGCTGCTGTTCATACCCTACATTTTATTGTTTGTCTTCACAATAAGACACATTCCGAAACTCAAATTCACTGCAAAAGGCGAGATAATTGTCTGGTCGGCGCTATGGCTTATTACTGCTGTTTTCTTTACCGACAACATAATCCACAAACGTTTCCTGCGTCTCGCCGTTCCCGACGTGGAGAGGGCTTTTGTCTCCTTTTTCGAAGAGTCAAAAGAGTTCAAAAACCTTAAGACTCGCGACCTCTACAGCCTTGAAACCGAACTGACGAGCAACGACTCTACACTTGTTGTGGTCATTATCGGCGAGTCGTGCAACCGCAACCATATGAGCCTGTATGGATACACACGCGAAACCACTCCGCGCCTGCAGGCTAGAAAAGACCTACTGGTCTTCGACAACGTAATAAGCGCAAACTCAAACACCCTGCGCTCGGTGATGAACTTCCTGACAGAAAGCAATGTCGATAATCCCCTACCCTTAGACAGCTGTATACATATCTTCGACGTGCTGCACTCATCGCCCTACAAGAGCTACTGGCTCTCAAACCAATCACCCATAGGCTTGTGGGACAACGGCGTGACCAGCCTTGCCCAGAACGCAGACGTAACAACATTTGTGAACATCACCGCCAACTCGTCGAAGGAAAGCACCATGATTGTATCGCTAGACGAACGCCTGCTTAACCCGCTCTGTTCGGCGTTGGACGACACAGCTAAGCACAAAGTCGTCTTCCTGCACCTCATGGGCTGCCACACACAATACAGCAAACGCTATCCCGACCAATTTGCCAAGTATGCGGACAAAGGCGACAAGCGCACCCGTACAATAAACACATATGACAACGCTGTCTACTACAACGACTTCGTTGTCGACAGCATTTTATCAACCCTATGCAAATATAGCGACTCGCACTCCGATGTACGCATCTCGGCAATCTATTTCTCCGACCACGGAGAGAATGTATACGACGAAGGCGACTACTCTGGCCACGACTACTCCGACAAACTGCCAAACGCCAATGTAGAAATACCGTTTATACTGTGGTTCTCGCCCTCGCAAAAGGAGTATATGCGAAACCATAACTCAATGATAGAAGAGAGGCTGCACACGCCTTATATGATTGACGACCTGTTCCATACAATCATCAACATCGGCGATATATCGACACCCTGTTTCGACAAGAAACGAAGCTTCGTCAACAACGACTACGACTCCACACGCCAACGTCGTACAGAGGATGGCGGCATATACAACTGAATCAGTATTCCACCTTATCATCCTTCTCGCTCCATAGGCGGAAAGTGTGCGAAGCCTCGTCACGCAACATTGCGACGATAGGCAGTTTGCGGCTCTCTAAAGGATTGGCCAGCTCATCGTAAATGAAATCGTCGGCAAAACCTATCCCGGCAGCGTCCTTGCGGCTGTTGCCATAGTATATTTTGCTTATACCAGCCCAATAGATGGCGCCAAGACACATGGGACACGGCTCACAGGAGGTGTAGATAGTACAGCCCGACAGACTGTGTGTTCCCAAGACACTGCAAGCCTGACGTATGGCTTTAACTTCGGCGTGCGCCGTGGGGTCATGCTCGATGGTGACACTGTTCGCTCCTCTGGCTATAATCTCACCATCTTTGACAATAACAGCGCCAAATGGTCCGCCGCCGTTCTCAACGCTTTCGTCGGCCAACCGGATGGCTTCGCGCATAAAACGCTTATCCTGCTCCGAAACAGAGACATTATCCATGTTCATCAGTCAAGAATTTGAGCTGTATGGTTTTTAGTGTCCACTTTGCCGATAGCGTCAACTATCACACCCTGCTCGTCGATAACATACGTGGTGCGCAAAGTTCCCTCTGTCACCTTGCCGTACATTTTCTTCTCGCCCCAGGCCTCGTATGCTTTGAGGATGCTGAGGTCGGTGTCGGCCACAAGATGGAACGGCAAACTGTATTTCTCGATGAAACGTCTATGCGACGCGGCACTGTCGCGGCTAACGCCCAACACGTTGTAACCCATCGAGATGAAACGCTGGTAATTGTCCCGAAGGTCGCACGCCTCGGCGGTGCATCCCGGCGTGCTGTCTTTGGGGTAGAAATAGATCACAAGTTTTTTACCTGCAAAGTCGGAGAGGCTAATGCGCTCGCCTGTCTCAATTTCGCCCTCGAAATAAGGGGCCTTGGAACCTACTGACAACATATATTCATTAATTATGGGGGACGCCTTAATACAAGACATCCCCCAGGTAATACATTTTCTATTGCGGATTATAATCCAAGCACGGCGGCACCCTGCTTGTACACTATATCGCGCGGAATGTTGGCGTCGCGGATAGCGTCAAGATCCTTCTGCAGCTCAGCGCTGACTTTGCCGTTCTTGTCGCTGTACGACTTGGCGGCGGCCATGTCGCCCTCACCCTCCATAGCGATAATGATGGCAGCCCAGCCGCGGGCAGCCTCACGGGCTTTTTCAACATTGATGACATACTTTCCGTCAGCATTGCGTGTGAAAGCGCCATGCTCCTTGAAGTAGTTGTAGCACATAATATTGGCGACACCATGAGCCTCGGTGGCTCCGAAACGCACCGAACGCAGAATGCCGGCAATAAAGGTTATGTAGTTCTGGTTGACGGTGGTGTTGGTAATCTCGCCACGCTCTATCAACTGCTCGGTGAGGAACAGTCCGCACACATCGGCCTTAGCCTCCTCCCATGCGCTGTACTGGGCACCCAAAGCCTGACGGCATGGGCCGCGACCGGTGACGGTGTTCTTGATACCAAGACCGTGAGCAACCTCATGGTAGCAAGTGTTGCCAAAGAAGGCGTTGAACGTCACGCTGTCCACCTGCTCGTCGCATACCATCAACTTGGCGATAGGTATCATGATATTGTCGAATTTGGCCTTCATGGCGTTTTTCAGCTGCAAACGGCGGCTGCCTTTGGCAAGCTGCACACGCTCATCGTTGGGAAGATTGATGGCGATGGTCTTCGAACCGGCATTGCAGTCGCCACCATAGTAAACCACATCATAGACATTGATGTCGCAGTCGGTGCCAGGAACCTCTTTCTTGTATTTCTCGTCGCAAGGCAGCAGTTTCTGCATCTCGGGCAGCATAGCCGCGAACTTGCTGAGGTCGTTGCTCCACTCCTCGTCCTTGATGAGGACGTAAGCCTCCTGCGAGCATTTCAGGCCATGCAGGGCATCGTCGTAGTTCTCGATAGGTCCAACGACAAAGTCGAGCTTGCTGTCTTTCATGTCCATCCACACCATGTCGCTCTCAAAGTAGTCATCGGTGCGGAAAGCCTCGCGACGGGCCTCGAGATATTTCTTCAAGCCTGCGTTCTCGGCCAGAGAGATAGCCTTTTCGAGCAGGGCGTCGACTTTGGCGAGTTGCTCTTTATATGCCTCGTGATAGGGCAGCACATAAAGCTTGCCGTTCTCGTCACGACGTATGACGCTATACTGGCTCTCCTTCAGCGGATCCTCCAATGCGGCAAACTCTTCCTCGGTCATGTCAACCGGGTAGAAGTTGGCACCGAGTGGACGCTCACCATATCCCGGAACGAAAGGTTTCTCAGAGTCAAGACGGTCCCAAGCACCATACTGGATGTTGGCGAAAGCCTTCACAGCGGGGTCGCTGAGAGTGTCGAGAGCCTTGCGGTTCTCTGCGCCGAAATACTGATCCCAATAGATTTCGTCCATGATCTCGCTGATCTGGATGAAGATTTTAACGAGTTCTTTCTCGTTGGCCGAGAGAGTGCCGATAAGATCCGATGTCAATTCGAATTCCGCATATTCGTCAACTTTCTGCTGGATTTCTGACTTTGCCTCGTCGTTTTTGTTTCCCTTGCAGCCAACAGTCATAAGCATTGTTGCTGTCATAACAAATAATAATACTTTTTTCATTGTTTTGATATAAAGGTTAAAGTTTAACGATTAAAGACTATAAACGGTTTTGACTTAATTACATTTATATATAACGGCTCATATGGCTTATTATTGCGTAGCGCCTTTAATAAACAGGGAACGTGAATCCTTTGTCGGGATATGGTTCGTTGCGAAGAGTGAAGTGCCACCATTCTGTATGAAGCGGGCGGAAACCGTGCCGCATCATAGTCCTGCGCAATAACATCCGGTTACGGAATTGTGCCTCGGTTATCGTGTCGTTGGATCTGTACATACCTGTGACCGGATTGCCGCCACAATCCGGATGACTTGACGGGTCTAACATGTCGAACCGTCCGCCCATGTCCACCTCTTGGCGAGTAGCGAGGTCGACCAAGGTAACATCCACCGTCGAACCGCGTGTATGAGCGCTATGCGACGAAATATAATTCCTTGCGAAAAGCTGCCTCTTGCCGACATTCGGGTAAAAATAACGTTGCATCATAGTGTCGCTTGCGTCGTGGCTCCAACGCACGAAATGGTCAACGGCCATCTGTGGACGGTAAGCGTCGAATATTTTAAGAGTCAAGCCCTGTTTTGCAAGATCCCTGCACACTGCGTCAATGCTGTCGGCTGCCCGTCTTGTGAGCAACGCCACAGGCGCCAGATACCCATCTACACGGCAACCGACAAAGTTGAACGTGTCATAATAACGCACATCCACAACAGGCAGTGGACTCACCGTCAACACATTCACAAGTCTGCAACGTCCTGTGGTGTCATAAGGCGCTAGGTCTATTGTTGACAGCCGCATGCTGTCGACAAAAGTCGATGCGCGCAGATTGATGTTATGCCGCAAGAAATCGCGGTAAAGCGATATCTCCAAACTATGGTAGTTTCCCTCCTTCCCTATGAGCGGCAACACATAATCCTTACGGCTATAGCCTTCAACAACAAGCAGACGCGATTCAGTGTCAAGCCACACCGAGACGGTGTCGTCGCTGATGGGACTGGCGAAGCGGGCGACTTGTCCGTCGACATGCCAATTGACAGGATTAATAGCCACGCAATTATCATCACTTATAATGGGTATCGACGACGATACGTTTTCCACACTGTTGAAGCACACTGTCACGCCAAGGTCGTCACCACACTTAGCCGGCTTTATGTGAGTGGTTGAGGCGATATCGGCCTCTGTCACCTTCCATCCTATCACGTAAGCGGCCACCATACGGTCGCATACAGAATCTTCCATGTGTTTCAGAAGATCAACGACAGCCATCGCACCTTGACTGAAACCTGCCAATATGAACGGCCGCCCATGATTCAGATGCTTCAAATAATAGTCAAAAGCTCTTCTCACATCGCCCAACGCCAATGGCATACGCTGATTCATCAGGCTGTCATTAACAAAAGACTCCAAAGTACACTGTCTGTAGTAGGGCGAGAAATAGTTTAGTCCGCCTGACAGCAAGCGCTCAACCCCGTCCATCTCTCCAAACATATTGCCGCGCAGCGACTCGTCGTAAGTGTCAGCGTAATGAGCGGTAACGCCCGAAGAGGTGACATAGTCGCCCGTCTCTGTCGAGATAACATAAAACAAATCGACCGCAGCCGAACGGTCCACGATATACCATTGCGTAGTGTCAGCATAATCGGGCGCCATAGGTACCGCCCGCTGTTCTCCAGAGCCATTCCCCCTGCACGCGGCATTGGCGATGACGACCGCGAAAAATGTCAACGCATATAACAATCTCGTTATTTTTGTTTTGTTTATCATACAATGCATAACGCAAATCCACGTTATATATTATCAACGAAACACAATCCATTATGAGAATCCTCCTGCCCTTGTCAGCCGTCGTTCTGTTCCTCGCCTCATGCAGTGGAATAGAGCCGCCCGAGCCATACGGGGCGTGTCCCACGCCTCAGCAAGTTGAATGGCAACGCATGGAAATGAACATGTTCTGTCATTTTGGACCCAACACCTTCACCAACGCCGAATGGGGTAACGGCAGTGAGGCCGACTCCGTTTTCAACCCGAGCGACCTCGATTGCATGCAGTGGGCAGCCACAGCCAAAGCGGCCGGAATGCGGGGCATCATCCTCACCGCAAAGCACCACGACGGATTCTGTCTTTGGCCCAACCCCGAGAGCGACCACACCGTGGCACAATGCACTTGGCGCGACGGCAAAGGCGACGTAGTGGCCGAACTACGCAAGGCATGCCGCAAGACAGGATTGAAAATGGGACTCTACATCTCACCGTGGGACCGCAACGCCCCGACCTACGGCACCGACGAATACAACAACACTTTTGCCCGCACGCTGGAACATATACTCGACAACTACGGACCTGTCTTTGAACAGTGGTTCGACGGAGCCAACGGCGAAGGGCCAAAAGGCAAACGGCAAAAATACGACTGGCCGCTATTCGACTCCATCGTATTGAGTCTACAGCCCAACGCGATAATATTCAGCGACGTGGGGCCCGGATGCCGCTGGGTTGGAAATGAAAACGGAAAAGCGGGAAAGACCTGCTGGTCAACACTCAACACCGAAGGGTTCTATCCCGGTGCGGGGTCACCTCCAACCGACACTCTCAACCAAGGCAATGTCAACGGCAGCCGTTGGATACCAGCCGAGACCGATGTAAGCATACGCCCCGGGTGGTTCTGGCATCCCAACGAGCACCCCAAAAGTCTCGACAAACTGTTGGACATTTACTTCTCAAGCGTGGGCCGCAACTCGCTCCTCCTCCTCAACGTTCCTCCCGACACCTCGGGACACATAGCGCAGGAAGACTCCATCAGGCTTGTGGAACTGCGTCATGCCATCGACTCGATCTTCGCCACCGACCTGGCCGCAAAAGCCCATATCACAGCATCCAACACTCGCGGAAGCAATACCGGCAAGGGGGCATACAACCCAAATCATCTTATTGACACCCTTTACGACTCCTACTGGGCCACCGACGACAATGTGCTCACCGCCAACGTCACACTGACATTTGCCGACACCGTCAGTTTCAACATAATAATGCTGCAAGAATACATACCCCTTGGACAACGGGTGGCGGCATTCAGCATTGAATATTGCGACTTTGACGGCAACTGGCAGTCTCTAGTCTCTGGCACAACCATAGGCTACAAACGTCTTTTGAGGATTCCCAAAGTGACAGCCCAAGCCATTCGCGTCAATATCGACAAAGCGTATGCCTGCCCCGTACTAAACCGAATTGCCCTGTTCTGACCATAAATGAAGCACACCCTCACACTTTTGGCATTATTGTCGGTCCTTCGCATCGCCGTGTCTCAAGGTTCTGTCACGGGAATGCAGGGCTATGTCTTCGACAACGTCACCGGCGAGCCGTTGCCATTTGTGCAGGTGGGATTTGTAGGAACACACATCGGAACCTCAACCGACATGCAAGGACGCTTCTATGTGTCGAACAGCGAGGGTGCAGACACCATCCGTATCCAGATGCTCGGTTATGAGCCTGTGGTACGTGTCATAGCGAAAAACCACATAACCCGCAATGCCAAGATTGCCCTTATGCCAAAGTTCAATACGATACGGACAGTCACGATAAGCGCAAAGAAAGGGAGAGGGACGCGATATCGGCGACGCGACAATCCAGCTGTGGAACTGGCCGAGAAAGTGATAGAGCGCAAAGAGCGCAACCACGAGCAATCCCTTGAGCGTTTCTCGCGCCAGGTCTACGAAAAGACAAACTTAGCTCTTGACGACTTTCATCCCGATTTTGAAAAAAAACGGATTTGGCGCAAACTACGATTTCTCGAAAAATACATCGACCAGACTCCTTTCGACGCGACACCCATACTGACAATATCATTACGGGAGGTCATGATGAAAGAGTCGTGGCTGCTGAGCAAACGACAGCGCCGCACACTGATTACGGCCCGTCGTCAAGACGGTCTTGACGAACTGCTCGGACAAGAAGGTATTGACGAAAGCCTCGGGGCTATGTTCAGTCCGATCGACATCTACAGCAATGACATCGAATTGATGATGAACCACTTCACGAGTCCACTCAATTCAACACTCGCCACAGTGTTCTATCGCTTTTACATCACCGACACCATAGAAATAAACGGGGTACAATGCGCCGAGCTCTCTTTTGTGCCCGCCAACGAGCGCAGCTACGGCTTTATCGGGCAGATGTATATCACTCTTGACGGCTCGTACAATGTGGCAAAATACAGCATGAAAGTGTCACCGGAAGTCAATCTCAACTTTGTCCGTGACCTCACCGTTATACAGACCTTTGGTTATGCCGATTCAGGCACTGTATCACACATGGTGCCTTTGCGCTGCGACACCTACGGTCGCCTCTTCGTCCACAAACGGCTTCAAGAAGTCTATGCACACCAGGTAAGGGTAATGCACGACTACAACTACAGCGACACCGTCGCCTCTCTTCCCGACAGCCTCTTTGGACCACTTACCAACACGGCGCAACTGCCCAAGACCTTCATGCGACGCAAAATATGGAACGAGCTCAGGCCAATAGAACTCACGGCAAAAGAGACCGTGATTGACAGTCTACGCTACGAACTTGCCCGCCTGCCAGAAATGAAGGCCCTCCGCAAAATAGCCGAGATAGTCATTACAGGCTATGTACCCACCCGCACCTCGCGCGACTCAAGCCTGTGGGATTTCGGATCCATATACAATTTTGTGAACTACAACCATCAGGAGGGATGGCGACTGCGATTGGGCGGGACGACCACCGCGGCACTGTGCAAACGCGACTTTGTGGAAGGCTACATAGCTTATGGCTTTCGTGACCAACGGCCAAAAGGAGAGTTGACTTACACGCACACTCTACAGGACAGAAAGCACAACGCCCACGAGCGTCCCCTCTCTCTCTGGAATATATCAGCAGGCTACGATATCGAGGTTCCCGGCCAGTTTGTGGACGAGACCGGACAGGACAACATCATAGCCTCCAACGGTATCCCTCACAATGTGCAATACGTGGCACAACTCACGTCGCACTTCACCAAGGAATGGCAGAACCATACTAGAATTGACACCTGGATAACAGGTCGTCATGTGGAACCCTCAGGCTCACTGCGCTATGAGCAATTGAATGGAGACGGCAGCACTACGACATGGAGCCGCATTGCCGAGGCTGAATGGGGAATTCAATGTGGCGCTGAAATCGGCGCAGGCATCATAGGCTGGGGCATACAAGGCTCCGCCCCCACAGGAGGAGACAGACAGATACGGAAAGGAGCTCTGTCACTTACTCTCGAACACCGAGCAGGACTTCTTGCCGCAACCTCCGGATGGAGTCTTTTGTCGCAATCCGACGCCATTTTCACCTATCAACGGACCGAGTTCGCTGCTGAGAAACGCTTCGCCCTCGGTGTGTTGGGCTACCTTGACGGCCGCCTTAAAACAGGAGCCGTTTGGGGAAGAGTGCCCTATCCCCTCCTCTTCTTCGGCGAGGGCAACGACAACCTGTTTCTCTCCAATAAGGCATTCAATTCCATGCATCCCATGGAACTGGCCATGGACAAATACATATCCTTTATGGCTACATATCACATGAAAGGACTTCTACTCAACAACATACCTCTCATCAATAAACTACATCTGCGTGAAGTGGCCAGTTTCAAAGTGATGTGGGGACATCTCAGCGAGCGAAACAATCCCGAAGGAACAGGCTACGCCGGGCTCCTCGGGCTGCCATCCTCCACCACACCTATTGGCGCAACACCTTATATGGAGATGTCCGTAGGCATCGAGAATATATTCAAGATACTGCGTGTTGACTTTGTGCGTCGGCTCTCCTACACCGACGGCATGACCTCAAAACAAAAAAACTCGATACGCCTGCAATTCAGATTCGAATTATAAAAAAGCTATAACAAACAATACATTTTCATGAAACGCCTACTTTTTCTCCTTCTCTTAATACCTTTTCAATCCATAGCGCAAGTTGTCGATTCCATATGGTCACCTGACGTAAAAAGCGTATATCTGGCTCCTGTGGGCAACGAGATGGGTTCACCCATCATACGTCTTACCGACGACGGCTCTGTTCCCGAACCTCTGCTTCTGCGGTTCGACATCCTACAGTCCAACCCCTCCACGCTTCGATACCGTTTCCGTCACTGCGACGCCTTTTGGCATGTCGACAGCCTTGAGGTGGGAGAGTTCTTCTCCGGCAACAATGAAGCGGGGATTGACAACTACGAATCGTCATTCACCACTCTGAAAGACTACATTTGTTACTACAAGCAGTTCCCCGAGCCCTACGGACGCTTTATGGCATCAGGAAACTATATACTTGAGGTTTTCCCGGCAGAGCACCCAGACAGCCTGCTTCTCACCAGGAAATTCTACGTCTGCGAGGATGTTGTGGAAACCGAGATTACCATTGGAAAGCCCAGCGGTTCCTTTGGCAACTTCAACCGTGACCAGGAGGTGAACGTAAGCGTCACTCCGCGCCGAGGCAGTTTTCTGCCATCGCAACCCGAATACTATCAAGTGATGGTAAAACAAAACGGACGCGACGACTTGCTTAGAGTGCTTGAGATTGACGGATATAGCGGCGACGCCATGCTCTACGCACACAAAAAGGCCAATGTCTTTGCAGGCGGCAACTGTTTTCGCTATTTCGACCTCAGCAACCTCAGGGCTACCATGTATCATATCCAGCGAATAGAGCGAGTAGGCGACGATGTTTTCGCCTTCCTCCAACCAGACGAAGACCGGTCTCGCAAAGCCTACGTCCAATACAACAGTCTGAATGGCGGCATGAAAACAAATATTCGCGACAGGCAAAACCCGCATATCGAGTCCGACTATGTGTGGGTTAATTTCAGCCTCCCCATGGAAAGGCCATTCATGGATGGCAACATTTTCATTGTGGGCGACTTGACAATGTGGCGGCTCAACGAAAACAGCAGGATGGAGTGGAACCCCCGCTTCAAAGCCTACACCAAGCGTATGTTGCTCAAACAGGGTTATTACTCTTACCAGCTTGTATTTCTGCCTATAGGGGAGAACGAGGGACTTACCTCTAAACTTGAGGGAGACCACAATGTAACCGTAAACGAATACACAGTTTACGTTTATTACCGCTCACCCGGAGCCAGGTTCGACCGCCTTGTGGCTTTGCGCAAAGCGAGCAGCAATCAATAATCCTCATTTATCCTTAACTGAGCACTTCAATATTTTTGATGTGCTTTTATCGACAATGGCGTGGCTGGATGCTCTCACACCAACTATCCAGAGTATCTCTCCTTCGGAGTCGCACAACAGCCATGCGTTCTCCTTTTGAAGAAGCGAGAACTTGAGATCGGAGAACAGATCGCTCACAAGACGGCTGCCTCTCATGCCGAAAGGACGGAAACGGTCTCCATGCCGCCAACGGCGCAAACAGAGAGGGAAGGCAAGTTTGTCGTAATCGAATAAAGCCTCCGACGAATGAGTGCTGAGAGTCACCGGGCTAGTCTCAAGAAGCGAAAAATGCAGCACGGAACTCTGATCGCCAAGAGACTGTCGAACATCTGCCGTAGTGGTAAAAGAGGTTTTTGGAATAGAATACTGTTCCGAAAAAACAGCAGACTCCCCTTTTGAAAGAGGTTGGATTATAAGACTCCCGCGGTCCTTCACAAGACGATGGGTGGATGAGAAAAACTGTTTGCCGCTCTGAGCGTCAAGCGAGTCGACAATCTGAAGGACAACGGAAGATGAGAAACCAAAGGGTCGCAGAAACTCGAAAAGGTAGGTGGACAAAGGTTCCAGCTCTCGCAATTCGCTGATGGGAATGCTATAGCCATCATTGGAGCTACGCAGTAACCGCCCGCGCGCCTGTTCAACTACAGAATTGTAAATAGTCTGAGCATCAGTAAGGTGATTGAGGTTGGATGCCATCACCTCGTCGAACGATGGGGAAATCTGACGGACAAGGGGCAATAATTGGAGACGGATACGGTTGCGCAAATACAATGGTTGAAAGTTGGTAACATCGTCGACATAGTCAAGACCGTTGCTGGCAACGTAGCCATCAATCTCGTCGCGTCCAAAAGGGAGAAGAGGACGCACCACATATCCGTTGCGAGCCGGTATGCCGCAAAGTCCTTGAAGTCCCGTTCCACGAGTGAGGTTGATGAAGAAAGTCTCTATAGCGTCGTCACGATGGTGTGCTGTAGCCACCAAGTGATATCCATGTTCAGCGCGGATCTCCTCAAAAAAGGAATAACGCTGGCGACGGGCAGCCTCTTCAATGGATAAACCATTCTTCTCGGCATAGCTTTCTGTATTGAATTGGGCCACATAACAAGGAACTCCATAGCTTTCGGCAAGCCTGCGTACAAATTGTTCATCGCTGTCGCAGTCGCCAGGGCGAAGATGGAAATTGCAATGCGCTATACCAAAGGGTATGCCGGCGCGGTTCACCAAATGACACAGCACCACCGAGTCACGTCCGCCACTTACGGCAAGGAGCACCCGTTGTCCACTGACAATGAGGTGCTCCTTCTCAATATGTTGCAAAAAACGATTATACACGAAAGCTATCGTTTAAGAACCATCTTACGCATCAGTCGATGGCCGTCCATCTCAATACCATAGTAGTATACTCCGGTGGAGAGATTCTCGTCGCCGAATGTGATGGACTGGTCGCCGAAACCAAAGTCACGCTGTGTCTGATATACGAGGCGTCCCATCTCGTCCATCACAAAGAAACGGACAGTGCCTGAAACCGGCAGATAGAAATCGATACGCGTTGTATTATCAAACGGGTTGGGATAGTTCTGATGCAGTATCATACCGTTAGCCTGAGACACGAAGGGTATGCCTTCGAAATAGTTGAGTACTTCGACACGTGTGGTCTGATTGTTGGTCACGTCGTTATCGGTGAAGTCTTCGATCTGACCGCTACCCACATATGTTCTGGTGGGACTCTTCAATACCCTTGCGGGAATCTCGACCGTGGCGAAATAACCCGGCATAATGGCTTTACGCACACCTTTCGCGGTGACTTTGGCACCATTAATTACAGCACTGATTCTCAGCGGTTGCTCCATACGGGATACAACGTTGCCAATGTTCTCTATCTCGACACGTACACGGCAGGAGTCCTCACGATTTTCCTCTACGAGCACCCTTATCGGACGGAGGTCGATATACTGCTTGACAATTGTTGTTGTAGTATCGTTAGATCGGTCGTTGTCATCCTCGGTATAGACAAAGGCTGTTACGTATTTGTAATACTCGCTGATTTGAGGCAATGTATCGTTGAACCTCAGGTAAATCGAGCTCAATGCCGGCAATGGTGTTGTACCATGGTAAATAGTATCGATAAGCGTTGACGTATCGTTGTAATACCAGAAGCCAACCTTGAAGTCGTTTACAGCACGAGCGCCAACATTGTCAACAATTACCTGCATACGCCAAACGTTCGGGTTGGAGGTGTCGACAACAACAGCGCGAGCCCTTAGGTCGGTGATGGCCGAAAGACCCTCAATACGCATAGTAATGGTGTCGTTAAACGGGTAGTCGTCATTATCCATGTGTACTATAGCCATGAGATCCATCATACCCATAGAGGATCGGAACTTTTGCGAGAATGTGTAGTTGATGTACTCGAACGACCCCAGGTCGTGACCCAGCACATCGTTGAAGTTAACCGTTTCCGTTACACGGTAATTCTCGTTATAGATATAGGTAACTGAAGCACTCTCAACAGGAGCCTGACCATAGTTACGCAGACGGGTGGTGACGATGATGGAGTCGCCGGCGATTACATGGTCAAGAGGACTCATGAAGCTGACCATACCCATGTCGTTGTCAAGCGGTGAGAGATAGAAGTCGTCGCACACGGTATCGTTGTCGCGGTACATATCCATATTGATAGTGGTGTAAGCACATATCTGGAATGTATCGGGGAAGTCGTTGGTGATAGTGAACGGTGTCGGGAACTCAAAGAGATCTGTACCTCCAGGCATAAGACCACTGTCGCTATGGTAATGACCGGTACGGGCAAGGTTTACACCATACGGCAGATAAGCCAACTCAAAGTCATAGAGAGTGTCGAGACCGTTGTTCTTGACAATGACTCTTGGCTTGATGATCTGTCCGAAGCGAGGTTCGGTGGGATAAGTGATTGCTATGACACATGCGTCGATGTCACGAACCGCACGGCCGACAACAAAGTCGTCAATAGCGACACCGTCGCACGACATAGACTCCGTTTCGGCCTTGTAGACCATACGGAACTGGAGACGCTGCTGGAAGTCACTACCGATACGGTTAAGTGAGAAACGGTGCAATTGATAGCCATAACCTGCACTGACACTATCCCATGCAGAACCTGAGTTGTACCACAACGAGTCGTTACCCGATCCAATGGTTTGCCAACGACCCAGATAGTCACAGAACTCTATGCGGCAGAGATGACCCTCGGCCATGTCGCGGGCAACCCACAAGTCTAACGTGTCGGGACGGATAATGGAAATGTCATAGATAGGTGTGTAGGCATAACTCACATTACCTGTGTTGAACACATTGACGAAGCCATTGAGGTTGGTTGTCATCACACACGAGTCGCTGACACAAGCCATAATGTTGGGTTTGTTGCTGTGACCACGCTGCCATAGATTCTGGTCAAAAGAGGTATATCCATGCGGGATGAACCAATTGCTCGGTCCCTCAAAGTCGTCAGAGTACACCAAGCGCTTGATCGGCGCACGATAGTACTGATAGATAAGGGTGTCGTTTATGGTATTGGTATCATCGATAGTGGAGACGCCGATAATTAAATCTGTTGTTCCTGTGGGGAATACTCTCGACGGCAACTCCACAACCTCACTCTGACCAGGTTCTAGGTTGCCACTCCACTGGATGGAGGCTGTCTCAACTCCCGCTGTAGCGTTAATATAGGTGTAGTTTATTGTCGTGGCAGTGACAGGCTGAGAGCCCTTATTGATAAACTGGAAGGTGACAGCCACAGCCGAGTCGGCAGTATAGCCAGTATGACCGCCTATATGCTGTGAACGCGGCGACACGATACGAGATGCGCATAAGTCAATGCTTTCTTCAGGTTGATCCTCTACATAGAGCAGATAATCCTGTATACATCCGAACTGGAAGCCACTGGTGGGATCTTTTGCCTTGGTAGCACCTTGGTCAACAACAACACGCATACGCATGTAACCGGTGCGAACATCATCAGGCAAAGCGAAAGCGAATCTGCATGGAGTTCCACTAACAATAGTGTCTTGATGGATTATCTCGGTATATGGATATTCATCTATAATAGAATCGCTAGTACCAACTTGGATAGTAGCCGGATTATAGTCAAACTCACCATTACGGTTAACATCAATCCAGACTGATAGCCAACCAAAAGTGGTAATATCATTAGATTTGTCGCTGTTGTGGACCTCAACAATCATGGTATCCTGCGTTCCCTTTACAAGGTGGAGTGCCCGCAGGGAGCCAAGGCCCTGAACATCGAGTTTTCCGCCATAATCAGGTATGCGGTTTAGTATTGTGGCGGGAGTGTTGATAGCACCATTTTGGAAGGTGGCGTTGGTGAAGTTGATGTAGTTGTGTCCAGCCGCTGACACAGTGTTGTCGAGCGATCCAAAGGCCACACGCGTAATATCAAGACCCGGTTTGTTCTCAACCTGTGGCACTGGATAGAAATTGTCTGGCACAGCATAGAAGTACGAAAGGTCACGCAGTGTATCGTTCAGACGGACGTTCTCGTTTGGCAGGTCTGTCCATACACGCAGATAGTACGGATTGGTCGATGACCAGCTTGGTATGGAAAGGAGCGAGTCGAAACGGAAGATATAGGTGGAGTCGGGTGCGATAGAGGCTGTACAGGTCTCGGTCACATGCTGGAGAAGTGTATGCGAGCTGGCATCCCAGAGTTCATATACAACCGGAATATTGGTCATGGTCTGTGAGCCATAGTTGATAAGAGTCAGCTTGACAGAGTCGTTGGACATATATACACGGTTGCCAACGGGCTCAACAACATCGAGAACCGACATGTCGACAGGTACACGTGGATTGAGGAATACATGGACCTGACTATAGTAACTGGTACAAGCACTTTGCGGATTAGTTCCATGAGCACTTACACAGCAGAGGTAATAAGTGGAGTCGTGGAAATATTGCGGAGTCTCCCACCATGTGGAGCGTGCGTAATTGTTCGCAGTGAAGTAAGGTGCCTGAGTTGAGTCGCGATACCAAAGGATATTTCTGTGGATGGGAGCTCCCGACGGAGGATTGTCGGTCTGGCTTGCGAAGATAGTATCCCATGTAGCGTACGGTATGTGCAGATCGACACCAACAGGCGAATTCGGAGTGTAATATGAGTTGTGAGTGAAGTAAATAGATGTGTCATTGAGCGGTTTCTGGTCGTGTTGGTACGAAGCCCATGCACGAGCGCGGATAACTATATCCTTGTCGTTGCCTGTGGGATAAAGATTTGCCGTCTGAGTAAAGTTGATGGTCACCGAGGCGTTCGGCTCGACATCGACCGGCATAGGCAATGTCTCAACCCACGACACGGGAAGTGTAGGCACTGTGATGCCTGTTGTTTGAAGCACTGCTTGGAAACCGACAGGAATCATGGTTCCCGCAGCAAAGGTCTTGCGACCCATATTCCGCAGTTTCACTCCAACCGGAGTATTTTGCAGGCGACATCCACTATTGTCATAAATCAATGCCGAGTCGGCCTTAAGGTTGTATGCGGGATCGAGGAAGAAAGTACCCTCAAGTGTATTATTGGAAGGCTCGGCGTCGTTGACCAGCGGGAAGTGGATAACAATAATCTGTGTATCGATAATACCGATAGGCATAACAATATAGTTAGAGTCAGTAACCGTTCCCTGCGGGAGGAGCTCTTCGAAATAATGGTCTGTGGTGCGCAGCAACGGGGTGGTGTTCTTCACCTCGGCCCACCATTTGAGGTTGGACTCGGTAGAGGTACCATCGTTGAAGAAGGTAGCTTTCACCCAAAGGGTATCGCTCTCAATATTGTCAGTGAAACCTGTTGTCTGAGTGGCATACAATTTGATGGCGGGAGTATGAATCTCCTGAACGGCTATATTGTGAGTGGCGCGTTCAAACTCATGGGCTCCCATACATGGGTTAGGAATCTGAGGACGGATGGTGCCATCGAGGTCAAGAGGCACCTCAGTGTTGTACTGGGCACGTTCGCAAAAAGTACCCAGCGACAAATGGAGGTCTGTTCTTGAAATATAGAACGGCTTCAAGTTAAGAGAGTTGTCATCCTTGTGGTTGATGGTGCGAAGCTCAGTCATATTAATTGGCTGTTCCGCATTCCAATAAGCAAGGCGATCCTCGGCCGACGACCAGTAATTATTGTAGTTCGAATTCTCAATATTAGCAGCCATCTGAACATAATATGCATATCCGGCACTCATGTTTGAGAATATATTGTTCATGATGTAGATGTTATAACTAGTCGTTGTAACCTTCATTGCAGAGGAGTTAGTTCCCGCATTGCCGGTACCGGCATAAACATTGGCGCTATTGTAGTATACATTGACCCAGGTGGAGCTGTCAACCCAGATGCCTACCGAGCCTGCATTGTCGTTACCGTCCATAGCGCACATGTTGTTCGACACATGGCTACGGGTGGCATTGGCACCGTTGACATTGACAATCTTTATGCCGACTTTGGCACCTTTATAGTTATCGGAAATAACAATGTTATTGCGTTCGATAGTCACCGGACCACTGTGCTCGGCGACAAACACACCAGTCAAAGCTCTGGCCGCATTAGCGCCGGTACGGATGTCGTTATGGTAAATATAAACATCATTAACCTTACGCAAGCTCAGACCCATGGTGGTGAAATTATGGAACTCGTTGTTGTTAAGATATACACCTTCTGACTCACCCGGTTGGGTAATAGCACTGCGAATAGCGCAATAGCCACTGTCTATCAACGAGTAGTCCATATAGAACGAATGAACGTTAGGACCTATGACAACACCCGAGCCGTTGATATTATTGAGACCTCCCTTGACGCGGACAACCATATTCTTGAAACGGATCTGCGAGGAGTTGTTGACGGTTACGGCGTTGGAGTAGTTGTTTGCACCACGGGCATAGATTGTAAAACCTTTGAAGTTGACGAAATTGGCTCCGTCAAAATTGACAACATAGTTGTCGTTCTGGACTGGTGCATAACGCAGTGTGACATTGCTTGGATCAACAGTATCACCGACAAAAGAGACCTTGTTGGTCGCTGTAACACCGTCAACCTCACCTATTGTGATTTGCTCAATATAAGTGCCGGCCTCAACATCGAAGATGACCGGACCGTCGATACCGGCATTGTGCAGGGTGTCGAGAGCTGTGGTGAAGTCCGGATAGAGTCCATTCGCTCCAATGCTATAGTTGCCGGCGCAGAAACGGACATTAATCATTCGGCTAATAGTGTCGTTAGTCTGAACAGTGTCGTCGGCCTGAGTGACCGCCATACGGATAAAATGGCGACCTGGAGTGAACAGGTATTTAGCGACATTAACAGTCAAAGCATCGTTATTTGTTACGGTGTCTGTTCCGTTATACACATGATGGAACACAGTGTCAATCCAGCAATCGATAGTGTAATTTGTGAAAGGCTGACCTCCCAAGTTGCGTAGTTTTACACTGAGTGTGGTAGAGTCGCACGATGTGAACGATTGAGCAGCATTACCGCTACCATCTCCATCTGTCCAAGATATTGCGGCGTCTGACGGCGGAATATTGATAACAGATAGATATACCGGTTTAGGCTCGCTCTCGCATCCATAGTCGACAAAGCCAAACTGAATATCAGGACGGTTGGCGCTTCTCGAGCCGTTACCTGAAAAATCAACAACACTATTGCTATTGTCATTCTTGTACAGGACTTTATTGCTACCTGCTGCGGTGTAACGTGTTCTGGCGCCCTGGGTCATGACAGGATCGATAGTACGTGTAATCTGTACAACGATATTGTCAACACCATTCCAATGGAAAGCATTGGTCAAATTATGTGTAATCCAACCCTTATTGGCATTCGATAAATGGAGAGTATCCGCAGAATAACACGGTGTCACTGTCAGCCAGTTGTTATTGGCGGAAAAAGTAGTCTGCGATGTTGAACCCATAGAGATAACATAGTCGGTAAGGTCGAAGTGACCATCAGGACCATGAATCGTGTCAAGGTAGAAACTAACCGTCTGAATAGGACCGGCGGAATGACCTGCAGCGATCAAATCAGAAGCAAGATAGAGATACTGTTCCTTGACATACTTAGTTTTCGGGTTGTACGGCGACGGATAGCCATTGGCAGCCGATAACGATGTTAGGTTACCGATATGTATAGTGTTTATCTTGGCACCAAATGTCGACACATAGAATGTGTCGGGCTCATAAATGTAGTCTGTCACATAAACATTAGTGGTATCAAGAATATTCATATTACGGTCATACCAAGCCAACGAGTCGGTCGGAGGCGTCAGCGACTGAAGTACCGCCATCGTGTTGTACGAGACGGTGTCCCATCTCTTGACATTGGCACTGTCGGGCATGAACATCGAAGTGATCGACAGACGAAGTGTGTCGTTGAACGAGGCTATGTCGGCAGGCAGGCTCTCAACCCAGACCAACACATCAAAATCGACAGAAGCCGATGCCACCGTGAAGTCGGGAACTGCGCTGAAGGTGTGAGTTGCGGTTGACCCAGCGGCATAACCTGAGGCTATTGTGTCGCTACAGGTCTGGAGTGCCAATGCCTGGCCATTATATTGAGGATAGCCATCGATTCTGTAGTTCAAAATAAACTGGCCGCTGGACTGTGCGCCACGGTTGTGGACTGTCATGGAAATCGGAGCCTGACCCATACCACAGCCGTCCTCGAGCGACAATCCCTCAAGAGCGATATCCACACTGGGAAGATTGATCATATGGATTCTCACTGGGGCGGCATCACCCAAGCAGCCGTTGTCACGGAAACGGATAAGGTTTTCATTGGGTGTTCCCATGGTCATTCTGTTGTTGTCGGAGGCGCGCTGCCAACGGGTAGCAGTGTTGGTATACGATGCTGTCGGTGAAGGCCATCCCGTACGGAATACACCTGCGGTGGGAATAGAGTCAGGCAACGAGATGCCAGGTCCATTCCAGATAGTTGCAGGAACATTAAGGTTGTTCCATACAGTCTGCGTGGTTATATCATTGAGTGCCACAGCGTCCCTTACGATCCCACCACTGATATAGACAAAACCCAGATTTGCCGTCTGCGGAGGATTAAGATTATTTGACATCGCAATTGTCTTCGTCGAGTCGACATTGTTGATGCCAGTACGGTACTGCAATACCAACGACTGACCAGGCTGAATGGTGATGTTGGGGAAGCGATAAATCTTGTTGTTTAATGAGTTTGTATTGCTCACCACCTTAATTGTGTCGCCTGTGAGAGTGGCGGGATAGTCACCGATATTGGTAAGTTCCAGAGCCACATTAGTGGCGGAATGCATCCAGAGCGGCATAGGATAAGTCACTCCCGGCTCGGTCTGTTTCAGTTGCACCTCGGTAATCTTTACAAGTGGATAGTCACGTTTCTGACGGATATATAATGTTGTATCCATGTAAAGCGGATCGGTGGTGAAAGTATTACCACGCCAAATGGCACTGTCGCTGTCTGCCGATTTATACCAATACACCGCCGATTTATGTGTAGTGCTGGAAGTATACACGTTGGAGTACCATGTCTGGAGGCCTCCATTGGCGGTGATTGTGGCAGCCGAACCGTAGTCAACATTCAACGATATGCTGTCAGGTGCCGGAGCATGATAGTGCGAGGTCACGAAAATAGTACTTGTGTCATTGGCAGGGTTGGGGTCGAGCGATGAGGTAGTAAGCCATGCATAAAACTGGTAAGTAGTATCATCCGTGCCAATGGTATTGAACGGTATTGTGACATTGGGAGCGAAAACCACTGTGTCGAGCGCCGGTATCGGGATATTAATCACCACGTCGCCTGAAACACCAGGCAACATCACACCGGGAGTTGTACCGCGAGAGTAAGTCAGGTGCATTGGAGTGGCAGTGGTAGTTGGATCATAGGCGTTAACACCGCTGTTCTTGATAATAACACGCAGCGGAGCCGCACTTGGAGCGACGCAATACTCATCGTAAGGCTCAAGGAATTCCAGAATCTCGAAGTCGTAGGGCAATACCGAGAACTCGAAAGCGCCCACACAAGGAGATATAGAGTCACGCTCGGTGCCGAACATATCGTTCTGGACCTCTGCGATAGGCACACCATGAGCTTTGACATTCTGGCTGTAAGAGCGCAAGTCAGTCTGGGTACTGTTCAGAAATGCGGGGTTGACGCTCTGCGAGTTGCCGTCCATCGAGCAATGGGTCTGCCAGTTCGCAAAGGTGAGGCAGTTGATACCATCATATTTGTTCAGTAATGGACCGCGTGAATAATATATATTGTAACCTATATAATTAATTGCATCGTCTGTCGGGATATAATTGAAAGCGAAGTTAACCGTGTCGTAGCACGAAACAATGTTATTGTAGAAGTAGCTGTTCTGAAGTGTGCCACCACCAAAGGTCGCCGCGGCGATACCACTACGCTCTGGTGCTGTCATCTTTATAGAGTTATAGAGCACCTTGGTATAGTTGGCGGTAATAATGTTGAGCGGCGTAGTGAGCATATTTGATAGTCCAGCGTCATTGCTTACAAGCATATTGTTGGCGATGACGGCATAACCCGTCGCGGAGCCTTCAAGACCGGTGGCACCGATACATGACGCTCCCGAAGTGACATACACTGTGTTGCGGGTTACCTTTGTTGCTCCAGCACAGTCTTGCAACAATATCGCGTAGCTCGAGTTTGCGTAAAGATCTTCGCATGTATTGCTATCCACCTCGGCGTTAATCTGGTTACGTATAATCATACTATTGTTGCCCTGGTGTTGGAAGAAGTTGCCGATAACGCGGCTGCCATGAGCCATATTATCCGATGCAGGACCAATTAGGCTAAGACCTGCCGTACCCCTGTTGAATGTACATCCCTGAACCAGCAGCGAGTCTGCACCACCAGAATAAAGCAATGCGGTTGAAGCCATATACGATTCCGCCATTGTTCCACCCTGGACCTCAGAGAAATTACAATCGAGGAACTGACATCCGACGCTGTTGGTACCCATACGGACAAGGTATGTGACAGGATTGCTTGCGGCGTTTGACAAAAAGTTAATATTCTTGAATCTGACGTGATGTGTACGTTGCAAATTAATCAACGAGTTGACTAAAGCAGTATCCGACATAGCCGACACAAAGGTCACACTACCACTCAACGGCTCGAACTGGACATAATTCGTTGCTGAAATGCCGGGAATATTCAATAAGGTGTGAGGCATATAATATCCCGGAGCGAGCTTGACAGTCAAAGGACCATTGACACCGCACTGATTCAATGCATACAACAGCTTTTCAAGCGAGGCATAGTCGGGCGTTGAGCCTCCCACGGTGCGTACACCGCTCATAGGACCGTCGCAACTGATAAAGCGAGTCCACAACGTATCGTTGAACGGTTCATGGTCTCTGTAACGCACACCGGCCGAAAGCACAGAGTCGTCAACCCAAGCCAACATCTCATGGTAGCCAGCAGGATACTGCTGAGTGGTGTTTATGGTGACATTGGTGGTTGCGCCACCGGCGAGAGTGCCGCTCCAGTCATAATACTGATGCGCTCCATTGTCGACACTGTAATAAATACGTACAGCGTTAATGGGCAACGCACCATAGTTCTTCAGTGTAACAACGACATCATTGTTTCCAACAGCATTGGCGGGAGTTGAGTCGTTGGGATTGATATAACCACTGATACCGCAGTCGTGCAGCAGAGGTGCGTTGGGGTTTACCTTAAGCAGAAGGTTAGGTCTGGTCGCCGTTCTTGAACCCGAGGTGAAATACGGCGATGTGAAGGGATTCATGTTATACGAGGCATTATACCCATTATAGATAGCGCCTGTGTTGCCCGTTGTAGCTGACGCAGCGGGGAAAGTACGGACACTTATGCCTGAAGGATCGTTGGAAACATTGTCGTTAATGAATGACACCATCAAGCCCTTACCGGCATAGAAGAAGGTATCTTGAAGATTGATGGTTCCATACGTGCCACTATTCTGAGTGATAACGATCGAGGAGTCGTAGACCACTTTCTGAAAATCAGAGGAGAAATTCCAACTATCGTTTGAACCCACGTATGAGAAATTCCAATCGACATTATGCATCTTCACCACCATGTGGTTGTATGCGTTGCTCACATTATTCGCCACTGGGAATCGAATTTGCGTAATGGCTCCTGGTCCAAAACCTCCCTGAGCCATCTCCGCACTATCGTACACAATCTCATTTCTAAAGTCGCCCATGTTGGGGAATGGAACAGCCGTCGACGGAGCAGACGAAGTTGGCGATATTGTGGTGTTCATCTCCTTTCCTCGCACGTTCCTGAACTGCTGCCACGACGAAATATCCTCGGGGAAGTTGGTCTGGTTGTGGTTAACCGAGTTATCTTTTCCAATAATACGCCATTTTATAATTGTGTCATATCCACAGAATGGAAGATATGTCTCGTAACGTCCCGGAACACTTGCCATGGGGGACATAGTCTTGCGAAGTGTAGGAGCATTGCTTCCAAGCTGGTACTCCACATAAACCGAGTCATTGCACATACCCTGTGCCAATGGTGTGGAGAAATCAGCGGCAAGATGGGTTGCCCGGCTGTTGGGGTACTTCTCCAAATCAGGATAGTCGACCATGTTTATGACAGGCAAAAGCATTGAGTTGGGGCTGCACTGAACCTTGACATTGTCGAGATACCACCCCTCGTTGGTAGCGCCAGCCTGAGTTCTCTGTCTCAAACGGAAACGAATCAAGAGTTTACGATCTGACAACGGGATACCTGATACACGGAGCGAAAGTTTGAAACGTTCACGTTTCCACCATGTACCGTTCATATTAGTTCCACGCCACACAGCGTAAGAACGCTCTGAGAAAGAGTTGTTCGACACATAGTCTGACGATCCACCGCCCCAAGTAACATCATAATAGTCACTACCATTCAGCGTCACCCACTGTTCCTCGTTGAGTCTTTTCGCCTCGATAGTAGCCACCGTACTGGCGCTGGCGCATGTGGTGGGGTCGACATCGCAGATGTGCATAAACTCGAGATAAAAATGCTGGAACGAACCATTGTCGGTAAAGTCAATGGTATCGAGCAAAATCTCAACCATACCACTCGAAGAATGCTGAAGCTTCAGAGAGCGACTTCCGGAGGAAGCAATTGTAGTCACTGGGGTGGCAGTACCTTGAGTGACTGTATAGCCATAAGTCTCACCCGTAGCCTCGAATCCTTGTTGATACTTGGTCACAATCTGACCATTGGCCTGAAAAGCCAAAATCAGAGAAATCAGACCCAGAAGCAATGATCTTTTTTTCATATTATAATATTTATATTTTATTCTTTATCAATTATTTTTGCAATACACAACATAACATTCGAGGTGCAAAAACCCCGAACAATTAAATTACAAATATACATAAAAACAACAATTCGTAAGACTTTTACTCATCTTTTTTAATATAAAAAACATAATAATGACATATAATATATTGCAAATCAGATTACTATATACAATAAAAAAATCAGTTTTGCATCTCAACAAATCCAGCAACTCCAATCACATAGAGAATGTAGATTCCCGAAAGCAAAAAGTCTGAAAAAAATTGTTAAATAAAGTTTTAAAAAAAAGTTTTCGGCAATAGATGTAGAATACTACTTGCCCAACATCCGCTGGCGGCGCATCTCATACATAAACACACCCGCCGCGACAGACACGTTCAACGACTGCACTTCTCCGCAAATAGGCAACTTTGCCCTGACATCCGACATTTTCAGCACCTCATTTGAGATTCCTGTATCCTCCGCACCCATCACAAGCATTGTCGGTTTAGTGAAATCAACACACGTATATTCGGTGGCACCTTTCTCCGTGGCAGCACAGATCTGCATTCCAAGCTGACGAGCCAGATTTAGCAATGTTTTGAAATTTCCCTCCCTGCAAATTGGCATACGCAGCAAAGCACCGGATGAGCATTTGATGGCATCCTCGTTTATCTGAGCACCTCCCTTGTCAGGGACAATCACAGCATCGACACCAGTACATTCGGCAGTACGAACAATGGCGCCAAAATTGCGCACATCCGTTACATGATCGAGCAACACCACAAAGGGGGTCTCTCCTCTATCCAGAATAGGCTGAACGACATTCAGAAAAACCTTATACTCAATTGCCGACATCAAAGCCACAACACCTTGGTGATTACCTTCCGAAAGCCTGTTGAGTTTTTCAACCGGGACATACTGCATAGGCACTCCTGACTCTCTGATTTTAGTCTTCAATTCTTGTGCCAATTTGCCATCCAAATTACTCTGAACGAAAATTTTATCAATCTGCTTACCCGCATCGACAGCCTCCATCACAGGACGCATACCACTTACAACCTGCATTTTATTTTTTGCATCATGTTTCACGTGAAACTGTTGGTTCTCACCCTCTTTACGAGCCGTGTCATTTTGACGTCCTTTATTGTTGCCTTGCCTTATCATAAGCGAAACCCGTATATTTTAGAAGAAATTTGAGGACACATGTGTTTTAGCACTCCACGCCGCCGTCTTTGATTAATATCTTACGGTACGACATCTCCGCCAGTTCCATGTTGTGTGTCACGATAATAAATGTTTGATGGAATTCATCACGAAGTTTGAAAAACAACTCATGAAGTTCCCTCGCATGAATGGAGTCGAGGTTGCCCGAAGGTTCATCGGCGAGCACCACGGCAGGACGGTTAATCAACGCTCTTGCAACAGCCACACGTTGCTGCTCACCTCCAGAAAGTTCTGAAGGTTTATGGTCGGCGCGATTAGCGATATTCAGAAATTCCAGAAGCTCGGATGCCTTTTCTTTGGCTTCCGACATGGTTTTGCCACCTATCAGCGCAGGCATGCATACGTTTTCTATGGCAGTGAATTCAGGCAGCAGATTGTGGGATTGGAAAACAAACCCAATTTTGCCGTTTCTGAACTTCGCCAGTTCCCTGTCGCCCTTCCTTGTCACATCCTCGCCATCAATGAGTACTCTTCCACTGTCGGGGTTGTCGAGCGTCCCGATAATCTGCAACAATGTTGTCTTGCCCGCTCCCGATGCGCCAACAATACTTACGACCTCGCCATGTTTAACATCGAAACTGACATCCCGAAGCACATGGAGGTCCCCATACGATTTATAAATATGTTCTACCTGTATCAATGAGGTGAAAAGGTTATATAGGTTAACAATTAGATTTTTTTGCCATTAAGGAATACAGTCTCCACCTTGTTCTCACCGAAAGAATAAGGCATATACTCGTAGCTCGATATAGGCTTGGTGATGTATAAGTTGGCCTTCTTGCCCACAGCGATACTACCCAGTTGGTCACTAACGCCCATGGCATATGCCGTATTGATTGTAGTGGCGTTGAAAGCCTCCTCGGGTGTTAGCCGATACCGTATACATGCCATCGAGAGGATAAGTTGCATATTGTTCGATGGCGAGGTGCCGGGATTGTAATCAGAGGCCATAGCCACAGGCAAACCGGCGTCAATCATCTTGCGGGCAGGAGACAATGGCAAATTGAGGAAAAAGGCACAGCCGGGAAGAACAGTAGGCATCGTCTCGGTACCCTTCAGGCACTCAATCTCCGCATCGCCCATCTGCTCCAGATGGTCGACTGAGATGGCGCCGTATTTCACTCCGACTTGTACTCCACCCGAGATAGCCATCTCATTAGCGTGGATCTTAGGTCTCATGCCGTATTTGATGCCTGCCTCCAGAATACGCTCGGTATCCTCGCATGTAAAGAAACCCTGGTCGCAGAACACATCGATGAAATCAGCCAAGCCCTCAGCGGCGACCAACGGAATCATCTCATTGATGACCAAGTCCACATAATCCTCCTGGTGTCCTCGATATTCCATAGGAATACCATGAGCACCAAGGAAATTCGACTTTATGGTCATAGGGGAGTTCTCTTTGAGACGACGTATTACGCGCAAAAGCTTCAATTCGCTCTCGGTGGTCAAGCCGTAACCGCTCTTGATCTCGATGGCACCCGTGCCCAGGCGCATCGCCTCATCGAGACGCCGCTGAGCCATTTCGTAAAGTTCCTCCTCCGAGGCGGCAGCCGTAGCCTTGGCAGAGTTGAGGATACCACCTCCCCTCTTGGCAATCTCTTCATAGCTGAGGCCTCTAATCTTGTCGACGAATTCCAATTCACGCGAGTTGGCATATACAAGATGCGTGTGCGAGTCGCAGAACGACGGGAACACCATACGTCCCGTAGCATCGACCACAAGATCGACCGTATTCAACACCTCCTCCAAATTAGACGAGTTGCCTGAAAGGGCGGAGCATCGTGTCAACTGGCTCATCGGTCCAAAAGCCTTTATCTTGTCATCCTCTATTAAAAGGTATGCATCCTTTATCGTCTCCATTTGCGACATCTCTTTGCCCTGAGCACGCAGTTTCGGCCGATATTCCACCTGCACCAGTTCCTTTATATTTTTAATCAATGTTTTCATAACAAATATTCGTCTTTAGAATTAAAACAATTCGGCTTGTGGACCAGAAGTCCTGATTTTTCCTAAATGTTGGTATGCGAGAGGCGTCACCTCACGTCCACGAGGAGTGCGCATTATGTACCCTTCCTGGATGAGGAAGGGTTCGTAAACCTCCTCTATTGTGCCAGCATCCTCTCCTACAGCGGTGGCGATAGTGTTCAGTCCCACCGGACCGCCTTTAAACTTGTCAATTATTGTGGAGAGTATGCGGATATCCATCTCGTCCAATCCGTTACGGTCCACATTAAGTGCCTGTAGTGCGTAACGGGCGATATCAAGCGTTATAGTGCCGTCGCCCTTAACCTGGGCAAAGTCGCGCACACGGCGCAACAGCAGATTTGCGATACGAGGGGTGCCACGGCTACGCCGGGCTATTTCCAAAGCAGACTCGCTGGTTATCTTTACACCGAGTAGTGAGGCGGAACGATTCACAATCTGTGTCAATGTTTGAGCGTCATAATACTGCAATCTGCAAGTGATACCGAAGCGGGCTCGCAAAGGAGCGGTAAGCATACCGCTACGAGTTGTGGCGCCCACAAGGGTGAACGGTTTCAAATTAAGTTGAACACTACGCGCCGCAGGGCCCGACTCAATCATTATGTCGATGCGGTAGTCCTCCATGGCGGAATATAGATATTCCTCCACAATTGGCGACAGGCGGTGTATTTCGTCGATAAAAAGCACGTCGTTCTTGCCAAGCGAGGTGAGCAGTCCAGCCAAATCGCCTGGTTTGTCAAGCACAGGGCCCGAAGTCATCTTCATGCTAACGCCCAGCTCGTTGGCGATGATATGCGACAAAGTGGTTTTGCCCAGGCCTGGAGGGCCATGCAGAAGCACATGGTCGAGCGACTCGCCACGCGACTTCGCCGCCTGTACATAGATGCGCAAATTGTCAAGCACCTGCTGTTGCCCGGCGAAATTATCGAAAGCCTTGGGACGCAACGCACGTTCCACTTCCCGTTCGCGTGCGCTCTGGCTGTTTCCTGTGGCATCAAGATTATCGTTCATCTTAAAACTATCACTTTAACTAACTTATGTACAAACGACTAAGTTTATTTCATCAATAAAAATATAATAACGAATGAATTGCAAAAATACGAAAAAAAAGTTTGTCTATTGGAAAAAACATTTTCATACAATATATTTCACAAATCAACGTTGTAAAGATAATATATACAAAAACAATACATTTATGAAATCAGTTATCGTTGGTACCGATTTTTCAAAAGGGTCATACGTCGCTCTCGAAATAGCTGTTGACATTGCCAACCAGCTAAAGACGGGCATACGTCTGTTATGGATTAAGAAAGAGAAAAAACTGCTCTCGGGTGAGCAGATGGAAATGACCTCACATCTGGCTGAGGAAAAGCTGCAACAATTGTGCGAGAAACATCAGCCCGACATGCGGCATGGCGACATAAGCTGGGCAATACTCAGCGGGAAAGTGGCCACCTGCATATCCGAGGAAGCCAAGAAAGAGGATTCCCCGATGATTGTTATCGGAACCAACGGTGCTTCGGGATTTGAAAAATACTGGATGGGCAGCACCGCCGTACGCATAGTTCAGGAAGCCCCCTGCCCCACCCTGACAATACGCGAGGGCTATGATTTCCACAAGAAGCTTGACAACATCGTTGTACCGATACGAATCAACGCCAACTCGCGCCAAAAGGTAGCTCCCGCAGCACAGATGGCCAGAATCTTCGGCTCACAAGTGTTTATTCTCGGTCTCATAGAGACCGCGCAAGACGCAATGACTCTGCGCACCTATCTCAAACAGGTGGAGGATTTCTTCGCCAAAGAAGGCATCCCTTATCATAGCTGCGGCCGTCGATACGAAGACTATTCAAAAACCGTGCTTGAATATGCCACCAGCATCAACGCCGACCTTGTAGTCATCAACACCGAGCAAGACCGTTTGTTGGCACGTCTGTTCCTTGGAACCAACGCCCAACAGATAGTACACCACTCACAGATTCCTGTGCTCTGCCTGCATCCCGAGGATATTGGCGACATCGCGCGTTAGTCTTTTCTCACTTTTCAACCTTTCATTCTCTTGGAAAACGACGTCATAATCATCGGCGCCGGCGCTGCCGGAATGATGGCGGCACACGCCGCCGCCAGTCGTGGCAAACAGGTCACATTGGTCGAAAAAATGGCGCAGCCCGGACTGAAACTGCGTATCACCGGCAAAGGACGCTGCAACCTGACCAACACTTCAACTCTCAAGGATTTCCTCACGCATGTAGGCTCGGATCCTCGCTTTCTGCGCAACTCCTTCTCACAGATGTTCAACACGCAGCTGATGGAGTTTTTCGAACAACATGGCGTGCCGCTTGTCGTGGAACGCGGCAACCGAGTGTATCCAAGCAGTGGCAAATCTCTCGACATTTTTCTTGCCCTTATAACCGCCTTGGAGGGCATGCACAATGTGAATATCCTAAAGAACAGCAGGGTACAGTCGCTTATCATTGACGAGGGCGTAGCCAAAGGTGTTCGTCTTGCCGATGGCTCATCGTTACGGGCCGAGAGCACCATTATCGCCACAGGCGGAATGAGCTACCCGCTTACCGGCTCGACAGGTGACGGATATCGTTTCGCTGAACAGGCAGGCCACACACTCTCACCCCGTTACCCTGCATTGGTACACCTTGACTGCGACCTACAAATACCATCCGATCTGGTAGACTTCGCATTAAAGAATGTAAAACTCACTCTAACCTATCCTGACGGAAAAAAGATTTGCGAGCATTTTGGTGAATTGACTTTCTCCGAGCAAGGCATATCAGGTCCAATAGTACTTTCGGCCAGCCGTATGGCGACACGCCTCCTGCATGAAGGAGAGACCGTTGTAGCCCATCTCGACCTGAAACCCGCCATCGAAAGAGCCACCCTCGACAAGCGCCTTGTCTCCGACCTCAACGCCAACGGTAACCGTCTCTTCCACGACGCACTGCGTCTATGGCTTCCAGCTGAACTCATCCCTCTCGCACTCAAGCAGCTGCATATAGAACACTACAAACGGCTCAACCAGATCAATGCCGAAGAAAGACGCAGGCTGCTCAATTTCCTGAAAGACTTCACCTTCACACTTACGGGAACCGGCACCTTCGAGGAAGCCATCGTCACACAAGGAGGTGTAAACCTCAAGGAGATAAACCCAAAAACTATGGAGTCGCGACTTGTAAAAGGGCTTTATATTGTTGGAGAAGTTCTGGACCTCGACGCCGATACCGGCGGCTACAATCTCCAAATCGCCTTCACCACTGGCTTTGCAGCAGGTTCAAACTGCTAATTGTTACCTACATTATTGTAGTATATGCCTCCTCAAAGTGTGTCACCTTGGGTGTTTCTTTATCCAAAACCACTGATATAATATCGAAACGCGCCTCCTCTTGCCTGTTCTTTTTCAAAATATAGGCATTGGCAAGTTTGATGTAAGCTCTACGTTTCTTGGCGTCAACAAAATCCTCGGGGGAACCGTAACTATCGGTTGTCCTTGTTTTGACCTCCACAAATACCAACCTGTTGTCCTTGTAGGCAATAATGTCAGCCTCAAGATGGCCCATTCGCCAATTGGTCTCAAGAATCAGATAGTCATTGTCCTCAAGATAGCGACGGGCGATTGTCTCGCCTTCTGCGCCTAAATTGTTGTGTTTAGCCATAGTCCTCCCCTTCTAAACTTTAGATTGCATCTCCAGCTCTATAGCAGCGTCTTCCCATGCCGACATTCTCTCATCCAAACTGTCTTTCAGCGACTGGTATTCGGCATAGAAATCCGCGTTCATGGCGGCATCGCTTCCTGCGGAAAGCAGAGATTCCTTTTCAGCAATCTGTTCTTCCAGTACGGATATTTCCTGCTCTATCCGCTCCACATTGTTCTTCAGCTTTCGCAACTCTCGTTCACGTTCTTTCGACAACTGATAATTCAACTTGTTCTGCGAAATCTGACGCTGCGCATTCTCCGTCATTGACTGCTTTTTGCTTTGTTCAAGATCCTTCAAATGCTCCATATTCCTATAGTCAAGAAACTCGAAGATGTCACCTTTGAACTCATGCACACCTCCGTCGCGGAACTCAAAAAGCGAGTCGGTCAATCCCTGCAGGAAGTCACGGTCGTGCGACACCACAATCAAGGTGCCCTTGTATTGAAGTAGAGCATTTTTCAGGATGTCTTTCGAGTCCATGTCAAGGTGATTGGTAGGTTCGTCGAGCACCAGAAGGTTGCAAGGGGTCAGTAACAACTTGGCAAGTGCCAGGCGCGCTTTCTCGCCACCCGACAGAACCTTTACCTTTTTATCGATATCGTCGCTATCAAAAAGGAATGAACCCAGTATATTTCTAATCTTTGGGCGTATATCACCAACGGCAGCGTCGTCTATGGTTTGGAACACCGTCTTCTCGCCGTCGAGCATGGCGGCTTGGTTTTGGGCATAATAGCCTATCTGAACCTGGTGACCCAGTCTGAAAAGGCCTGTATAGTCGTTTATTTCACCGACAATGATTTTTGCCATTGTCGACTTGCCTTCTCCGTTGCGACCCACAAAAGCAAGCCGCGAGCCCGAAGTCACAAGATAATCAACCTTGTCGAACACCTGGTTGTCTCCATAAGCTTTTCCCAACCCCGCCGCCTCGAGCACTATCTTGCCACTATGTGGCGCCGGCGGGAACTGGAAATGGATACTCTCGGTCGACACCTCGTCAACCGCAATAGTGTCCATCTTCTCCAGCATTTTTATACGCGACTGAACCTGCTTGGACTTTGTGGCTTTGTAGCGGAAACGCTCGATGAATGCCTCTATCTGGGCAACCTGACGCTGCTGATTGGTGAGTTGCGCCATCTGCGACGCTCGGCGTTGTTGCATCATCACCACATACTCGGAATAGGAAGCCTTGTAGTCATATATCTTGCCTGCAGTGATCTCAATGGTACGTGTGGTTATATTGTCGAGAAACGTGCGGTCGTGCGACACAAGCACCACGGCGCCCACATAGCTGGTCAGGTATGATTCCAGCCATTGTATTGATTCGATGTCAAGATGGTTGGTAGGCTCGTCCAGCAGGAGGAAATCGGGCTGTTTAAGAAGCAGCTTGGCCAATTCAACACGCATCTGCCATCCTCCACTGAACTCGGCCACAAGGCGAGCAAAATCCTCGTGCTTGAACCCGAGACCTAGCAAGATTTTCTCAGCCTTCTCTTGCCTGTTGCCACCGCCGAGTATGGTTATCTGTTCTGTGACGTCGTGCAAACGCGACAAAAGACGTCCATATTGTTCTGACTCGTAATCTTCACGCTCAGCTATCTCCGATGTGAGTTGTGTCTGAAGACGCTCAAGGCTGTCAATCTGGTCGAACGCAGTCATTGTCTCCTCAAGTACCGTGCCAACACTGTCGGGCACCAACTCCTGTGGCAGGTAACCGACCGTCTGTCCCGACGCGATGACCATCGTTCCCGTCTCTGGCTCCTGCATGCCGCAAAGTATCTTCAGCAAGGTGGACTTGCCTGCGCCATTCTTTCCGACCAGACCGATACGGTCACGGTCGTTAATGTTGAATGTAATATCATCGAACAGGTTAATTCCTGTAAACTGAACCGATAGATTGTTAACCGATATCAATTAGAAAAAAAAGTTTAAAGGTTAAGGTTTAAAGGTTAAAGATTCGCTACGTAGTGCCGCATGCCCGAAGAGAAGGTAAAAAGGTTAAATATAAAAGATTGGCCCCGCAGTGTCTCAAATCGAACTTTCAACAAAAAAGGCGAACATTTAGTCCGCCTTTATACTTTGATGACAGTAGTTTTTAGTTCAACTCGAACTGTACGGGAAGTGTAAACTCGGAACGCACGGATCTACCGCTCTGTTTGCCAGGTTTCCACTTCGGCATGGAGTTAACCACACGGAGAGCCTCTTTGCCGCATCCACCACCGATCTCACGCAAAACAGATGCTTTGGTAATGCTTCCGTCTTTCTCGACAACGAACTTGATAACAACCGTACCTGTGATGTTGTTGTCGCGGGCGATGTCGGGGTACTGGATGTTCTTCATAAGATATGCTTGGAGAGCATCCTCACCACCAGGGAATGACGCAGTCTCTTCGACGAATATGAAGATCTCCTCCTCCTCTTCCACAACCTCGTTTCCAACGTCAGTGATCACGACATCTTCCTGTGCTTGGTTGGCATTGTCACCAGCGTCGACGATACCGAGCTCATTCTCAATTTCGGCGTCATTATCAACGATTTCAAGTTCGGTCGTAACCTCGGGCTCGGGCTGTTCGGGCTCAGGTTCCGGTTCCTGCTGCTGCTCTTCCTCAGTCTGGAGAACTTCTTCCTCCATTTCGGTGCTAACAGTTTGCGTTGCAAGACCGCTGTCTTTTTGTTCAGTACTTCTGAGGTTGAAAGCCACAAGCACAAGGGCCAGAATCGTAACCAATCCTATTTCAATGTGCAGTCCTTTCTTTTTTTCAAGGTCTGCCTTGGGCGATTTTTTTGCTTCCATATTATTAACTTTTAATTATTTATTACACTTGTTCAGCGTCAGGATTCCACTCCTTTCGCAATGCTAAAATACTACTTTTTTTTTAATTATCAACAATTGATTGTAAAAAAATCACCCTAAACACTTTTTGCAATCTATAAAGTCTTGTTTGTCAACATTAAGCTTATTAGATTTTTATTTATTGTTGACACCATAGCCGAAAAGTGCGAAATCGCCTCGAAGCGGGTCGTCGGGGAATACTGACGACATGGCCTCTGTCAATCTGCGGGCTGCGCTCATGGATGCCGACGTGCTTCGCAGCAAACCCAGTCTGACAGATTGTGACACCACGTGCGTGTCCAGCGGCATTATCAGCGTTCGGCGATCGATAAAATCCGCCCACAACCCCAAATCGACAGGCGACGAGTCACGCACCATCCAACGCAGGAACATGCATACCCGTTTACAAGCCGATGTGGTGTCCTTGGGCACCACCACACTGACTCCGTTTTCAGAGAAATAGCGGCATATAGCCTCAACTGCGTCAAATCCGCCGCCTACACGGGAACGGAGATATGCGCCCATTGAACCATACTGATTCAACATCCGACTATAGACCTCAAAAAAACGGTACATACAACCATAGTTATACAACCGGTAAAAGCATCTTTTGTCATCACTTGAAAAACGCTTGCGGAAATCACCGTCGCGGAGCCATTGATCCATCTCGCCGCCACACCATTCCAGAAGGGTCTGAATTTTGGGCATAAACTGCTGGCGGCTCCCGTAACTGAGAACGGAAGCCACAAAAGCCACAACCTCTTGATTATCCACACCACTCACCTGATGCATCCACCATGACGGGTCGCCTACAATAAAATCCTCAGTCTCGTAACGCTCAGCATATTCGCGCAGCATCTGCGCTATGACACTGTCTATTTCTATGGTCATTTCACTATACGGTAATAGTTCTCCTTGCGAGGACGGGCAGGAGCGAGCGGTTTGGCTGGATAGCCCAACGCCAAAGCACCAACACCCATCAAACCATCTGGAAGTCCGAAACTGCGCATCAATTCGCGTCCTTCGTCGGTGTTGAACATCTGACGTTCACGGTTTATCCAGCATGATCCAAGCCCTATTGCATGAGCGGCGTTCATCATGTTGCCGAGCACCAATGTACCATCGGCGAATCCGTTTTCCCACTTGTCGGGTTTGGAGCAGAACACCAGCACTATTGTTGGAGCATCATAGTAGGGATTTCCATCGGAACCCATTACGGCGGCGTTCATACGTACCAGTCTGGCGATGATGTCAGGATTCTGCACCGCCACAATCCACGGGTCCTGGTAGTTCATTCCCGTAGGCGCGAACGTACCGGCGTCGAGCACAGCCTTAAGTTCCTCGTCTTTTATCTGTTCTGGCTGATATGCACGGACGCTGCGACGCTCACGCAATGCTTTTAATATCTCATTGTCCATAGTTGGGTAAAGGTTATAGGTTAAAGGGTACAAGAGCCTGAGGCTCGCGTAGAGGGGCCTTGTGCGTGGCCGCCCAGTTCTATTTTCGATGTTTGTTGATACGTTGAAATGAGTAAAAGTTTTAAAGCTAAAGTCAAGGTTATAGTCAAATTATATAATCAACGAAATAAACTATCATTTCAATTTATAATTTGAACCATTAAGACAGTGCGTCCTCGATAATCATATCGTACAGTGTGGCCGTCGATATGCCCATGGCACGAGCCTGCTTAGGTACTATGCTTTCAGCGCTCTGCCCAGGTATGGTATTGACCTCCAAAAACGTGAGAACGCTTTTTTCCACATCATATATATAATCGAAGCGTACCACACCCCGGCAGTCGAGCAGGTCATAGAGTCGCGAGGATACATCCTGAATCTCCTCGGCAATTTCCGCCTCCACATCTGCTGGGGTCACCTCGTTGCTGAACCCGTCGTATTTGGCGGCATAGTCAAAGAATTCATGTCCGCCCGTAGGTATAATCTCTGTGATGGGGAAAATAAACTTTCTGCCTTTGTATTTCAACACACCGCAGTCGAACTCGCGACCCTTGACAAACTGCTCCACCAACACAGCGCTGTCCTCTGTAAAAGCCTCACGGATAGCCGGCATCAGCTCCTCCGCCTTCTTCACCTTGGTGGTAGCCACGCTGCTTCCGCCCGACGCAGGTTTGACAAAAAGCGGCAGTCCAAGTTCTTCCACTAGTCCTTTGTCGTCGAAGGGTTGGTCGGAAAACAGCATTTTCGACCGAGCCACATTGACAACCCCGAATTCCTTAACTACAGGATTACAGAATCCCTTGTTGAATGTCAACGCTGAC
>JAEEGL010690068.1_pt1 | contig 39478 bp, 28 predicted proteins | sample 9134231 | NCBI WGS metagenome assembly JAEEGL01 (sample SAMN16246548, study PRJNA631951) | gut metagenome | biome: gut microbiome; feature: rumen; material: fiber-attached | host: Bos | place: Iran: Karaj | collected 2018-10
AATCAGCAAGAACAATACACAGTTTACCTTTAATGCTGACAAGACTTTCTCAGCAAAAATCGGTGGTAAGAATATCAATGGAACTTATGAGTACAATGCTTCCACGGGTTCTGTCGCATTGAAGACACTGCTGCTCAATGCCAACGGTTATCTTACCCGCACTGCTAATGGTATGAGCCTTACCTTCGAGTCGAAGAAACTGTTGTCTGCCCTTCAGATTATCGGTGGCATGAGCGGTAACCAGACATTAAGTACGGTTAGTGAACTCAGCAAGAACTACGACGGTATTCGTTTAGGTTTCGACCTTTCTAAATAATACCTTTGTACACCATATAAAGATAGGCGAGTATTGCCACGATCACAAGCGTTGCTATGCTTTTGACGAGGCAACTCGCCACTTTTTTTATCACCACTACAGCAATGATGATCAACACCAACGCGATAATATAACTACTGTAATTTTCCATATCTATGATTTATTTATTCTTAAAACAAACTTTTAAACGGAGCGGGAATCGGTGTTTCAAACTCCAGACGCTCTCCGGTAATTGGATGGGTGAAACACAAGAGGAAAGCATGTAAGCATAATCTCTCCAGAGGATCATCATCATTACCATATTTGATATCTCCACATACAGGGTGCCCTAAGTCGGCTGCATGCACACGAATCTGATTCTTCCTACCGGTTTCCAACTTAAACTCCACTAGTGAATGGTCGCTCGAGCGGTCAAGGGTAAAATAATGAGTAACAGCATATTTACCTCCATTATCTACAGGTGATGAAAAGATTGTGTACGCCTTATTTTCTTTCAACCAACTACACACCATACCCTGGTCATTTTCCATCACACCACTCAGCACAGCGATATATCGACGGTCATATACCAGTTCATGCCAGTTGTGAGCAAAAATCTGTTCGGTGTTCATATCCTTGGCATAGACGAGTAAGCCACTCGTATCCCTATCGAGCCGATGAACAACATGAGCTGTACACCGTTGTTTAGTCTTCTCGAAATACTCATCAAGAATGGATTTGACATTGAGGGAACGATGACCTGCTTTCATCGAGAGCACTCCAATATTTTTCTCCACCACAATAAGATACTGATCTTCATAGACGATCCGGATGTAACGACTATGGAACGGTTCTGTCCGCTGTTTATTCTTACTGACAGTCACCACCATATCTTTCTCCAACGGGTAATCATATTGGGTAACGGTCTTGCCATTTACCTGTATGCCCCTACCCTTCAGCGTCGCCTTGATCTTCGTGCTACTGCTACCAGTAACATGCTCCAGCAAGAATTCCAAGAGAGGTTGTGGCTCCTCAACTTTAAAATGACTGTAATCCGTATCTTGATTCGATGGGTTATAATTCATAATGTGCTTCTGTAATTACCTTGCAAAGATAATGAAAAATTGATAATAAAATGAATTTTCTCTTAGAAAGGTTATAAGTAAAGGAAAAATGGTTTTGAAAAACAAAAAATAATCATTACTTTTGTTGCATAAATCATTCAGTAAATGGCAAAAGATAAGATTGCTTATGTATGTTCCAACTGCGGACAGGAGTCGGCGAAGTGGATAGGCAAATGTCCCTCATGCGGACAGTGGAATACCTTTAAAGAGATACGTATCGCTAACGATAGTGGACAGGCTGCTGCACGCAATGCTGCTAGTGTGGTGCGTGCAGGGAAGTCCAACGACAAAAACAGGCCAATGAGACTGCGGGATATCTCTTCCAAAGACGAGCCGCGTATTGACATGTGTGATGCGGAACTCAACCGTGTTTTGGGTGGAGGACTCGTACCCGGAAGTATTGTTCTGCTAGGTGGAGAACCCGGTATCGGTAAGAGTACGCTGACTCTTCAGACCATCCTGAATATCCCTGATAAGAAGATTCTGTATGTCAGTGGTGAGGAGAGTGCCCACCAGTTGAAGATGCGTGCTGAACGCTTGAAGCAGAAAGACGAAAACTTATCAGAACAAGTACTGATTCTGACAGAAACATCTTTGGAGAATATCTTCACACATATCAAAGAAGAACAGCCTGATATTGTGATTATCGACTCGATACAGACGATTTCCACAGAAGATGTTGACAGTTCCCCCGGTAGTGTGACACAAGTAAGAGAATGTGCCTCCGCCCTACTCCGTTTCGCCAAATCAAGTGGCACCCCGGTCATTCTTATCGGTCATATCAACAAAGAAGGTACCCTTGCAGGTCCAAAAATCCTGGAGCATATCGTGGATACCGTGATACAGTTTGAGGGTGATCAGCATTATATGTACCGTATCCTGCGATCGATGAAAAATCGTTTCGGGAGTACCTCAGAGTTGGGTATTTACGAGATGCTGCAGAACGGATTGCGGCAGGTAAGCAATCCTTCAGAACTGTTACTTTCCGAAGATCATGAAGGGTTATCCGGCATTGCCATCTCCTCAGCGATCGAAGGCGTGCGTCCTTTCTTAGTAGAGACACAAGCCTTGGTATCCACTGCTGCCTATGGAACTCCTCAAAGAGTCGCTACGGGATTTGACCAACGGCGATTAAACATGTTATTAGCGGTATTGGAGAAACGTGTCGGTTTCAAGTTAATACAGAAAGATGTCTTCATCAATATTGCCGGTGGCCTGAGGGTTACCGACATGGCCATGGACCTGAGCATCATCGCAGCTGTCTTGTCGAGTAATGTAGACACCTCCATCGAACAAGGATGGTGCATGTGTGGAGAGGTGGGATTAAGCGGTGAGGTACGACCTGTCAACCGTATCGAGCAGCGTATTGCAGAGGCTGAGAAACTGGGATTCTCACATATCATCATCCCGAAATACAATCTGCAGGGTATCAATCATAGGAAGTTTAACATTGAGATGATACCGGTGAGAAAAGTAGAGGAAGCACTGCGCGCACTCTTTGGTTAGTTTCTTTTAAATTCTTTTAGGGCCTTAAGGACTTTAACGACCTTAAGGCCCTAAAAGAATCACTAAAACTTATATCTTACTCCTGCGATAAACCAGAATCCTGGTTGACGCACATTACCATAATCAACATACTCTTTGTTGAAGATATTATTCGCTTCAACATACCATTCTGTGGTGGACACTTTCCACGACAATCGTGCATCAAATAAAGAATACGGTTGATAATCAGCCACAACGCCATCTACAGTCGTATAACTGCCGGTACGCTCCTGGAAACGATAGTTAATATTCAGATCTATTCCTTTCAACAGCTGTAGCTGCAGGGTAGAAACCAGTTTATGACGCAGATACTCTAAAGAATACTGCGACTGTATGTTCGCTGGTGTATCTTTCTTCTGGTTGATGAAATTGTAAGATACCTCCCATCGCTGCAGGAATGACTGTTGCGGAAACCATTGGTGGAGATCAACTCCGACATTCGTTTCCACACCTATAGCATCCACCTTCGTATGGTTAACACTCTGCCACACTGGTTCTTCAGCTGTTGTATCCAAGATCCAGTCGATCAGATTCTTACTGTGATGATAATAAACACTCAACCGACCGTTGACGATAGGTGAAATATATTTGGTTCCTGCCTCCAACGCATGCAACTCTTCCGGTTGAAGATGCTTATCTGCCTGATGACCACCCACACTGTAATACAGTTCTGTGAACGATGGCATACGCAGGGAAGTGTTATAAGAGGCGAAGAACTTCCAGTGATCCCCCACCCTATAGCTTATGTCAATACCCGGATACACACGCATCGGCATCTCATTCCACGTATTCTTCACACAGGTAAGTCCAGCTGAGAGGGTGAAATGATTAAGCAGGATATTATGCTCCAGGAAAAAACTGATATTCGACCGGTTCAGACCATGATCATAGGAACGGTCAGTACCATGGATAGTAAGGGGTTTGGATAAAGGTTCACCGAGATTGCCACTGACGAGGTCCTCGTTCCTGAACTCTGCACCGAAAGCAGTACGCCCCAGCAGCCAGTCGAAATAACTGTTTAGATTAACACCAAAAACATTTGTCCGGTGGTAGTTGAATGGATATTTGTCAGCTCCCTCTCGGAAGAGCTCAAAGCGGTCGGTACTATGATTCCAATACACAGAGGGTTGGAAATGAAACCGTGATGCCTTAACCTCAGCTTGCAAGGCTGTGTAACTCTTCAACGTGTGCTCATACTGATCATCATACTTCGCACTGTAGAAAGTATTACTGCCGAAGCCTTTGGAAGATAAACCAGCATACCATCGAATCATAAATAAGGAATCCACATATTGCCCCTGATAGAAAGCTTTTCCACCTTGATAGTCAGCATTGAGATTGCCTGCCTTTGAGCGGCTGAAGCCATCACTTCTCGTATAAGAGGCACTCAACTGCTGATGAACATTCTTAGCAGAGAGATTGGCATAACCGCCACCCGACAGATAGCCGTAGCTACCACCATCGAGGTGGACCTGTCCACCACAACGCTTATCGATACGTGTCACAATATTGATAGCACCTACCAATGAAGAGGTACCATAGACACGTCCTGCCGGACCTTCCAGCACTTCGATACGTTCAATCTCACTCATGTCAACGGGGAAATCAAAGGCGTTGTGCCCAGTCTGCGGGTCACAGATATTGATACCGTTAAGTAAGATAGTTATTTGTTCGTTGGTTCCGCCACGGATGCTGATATCCGTCTGTGCCCCAATGGCACCCCGTTGTCGCACATCCACGCCGGCGGCATACTTCAATAAATCGTTAATACTCTGTACCGGCGCTTGCGCTATCTGCTCACGATCCAGTACAACGACCATTCTCGCCGCCTGACCTAACATCAGCGGCGCACGGGAGCCGGTAATCTCCACATCATCAAGCCGTATCTCTTTTACCGGTTCCGAAGGATTGATGTCTGAAATACTGTCGATATTTTCACCGGCAGCCATGGAATGACTGAGGGTGGCAACACTCAGTGTACAGACAATCACTTCCTTACGCAAACAGGAAAAGAGCGAGTAGCCCTTGTTGGAGAATTGTTTGAAACGAACAACTTCCCGTTTGTTAAATAATGATTTGTACATAAGTTAATTAATAAATGAATAATAAACAATTGATATATAAATATATCTATTCTTCGTTTTTCTTCACCACTTTATATCTTGCGAACTTCAACAATAACTGTTTTACGCCTGTATTACGGAACTCCACCGTGGCCTTGGTATTCTCACCGGAACCCTCCACACGTAGCACCTTTCCGATTCCAAAGCGTTCATGTTCAATAACATATCCTTCCTGTAAGGGAGCTTTTCCTATGGAGGGAACACTACCGACAGTTGGATGCACACTCTTGTTAATCACTTCAGAGACACGTCGCAGATTACCACCCGACTGTGTGAAGGTTCGTTTAAACCTTGCAGAGAAGGGATCTGACGGTTGTTCTTCTTGATGACCGACAATGCGTGGCTTGGGATCGGCACGAAACTGAGTAGCAACAGGGCGGGAATTTTGGAAACCGCGATTCGTCGTACGGAAAATATCTACGGGTGTATCCTCCGGTACCGCATCCTCATCATCCACCGTTATCAAATGCTGATCAATATCACGAAGGAACCTGCTGGGTGGATTAAACTCCATCTTTCCATAGCGATAACGATTCTGGGCATAGGTCAGGATACAGTGTTTTTCTGCACGGGTAATAGCGACATACAATAATCGGCGTTCTTCTTCCAGTTCACGGGCAGAACCCATACTCATCGGACTGGGAAAAAGGTTCTCTTCCATTCCCACAACAAAGACTGTTGGGAATTCCAACCCTTTGGCACTATGGATGGTCATCAACGTGACACGCGGCGTATTCTCGTCACCATCACTGTCAAGATCTGTCAACAGCGACACTTCCTGCAGATAGTCAGTGAGCGAAACCTCATTGCCACGATCTTCCTCCTTTCGGATATCCACAAAGTCTTGCATGGCAGACAGCAACTCCTCCAGGTTCTCCTGTCGGGAGATAGCCTCTGGCGTAGTATCACTGTATAAATCAGCACTGATACCGCTCTGCTTGATAATATCCTTTCCCAATTCATAGGCATCCGTCATAAAGAAACGCTCCATAAAACCGGTTATCAGTTGTTTGAAGGCATTCAACTTATTCAGCGTAGCATTATTCACAGAAAGGCTGTAAGCTGTTGGATTACACACCACATTCCAAATACTGGTGGTATGTTGTGTTGCGGCAGCAGCAATCTTCGTCATGGTAGTATCACCGATTCCTCGTGCAGGATAGTTGATGATACGCTTGAGTGCCTCCTCATCATCAGGATTAGCAACCAGCCGGAAATACGCAATAACGTCTTTTATCTCTTTCCGCTGATAAAAACTCAGTCCGCCATATATACGATAAGGAATATTTGCCTTACGCATCGCCTCCTCAAAACTACGACTCTGCGCATTAGTACGATACAGAATGGCGAAATCGGAGTACTCACAATGATCCTGTCGTTTGAACTTATGGATATCTTTGCATACGATAGCCGATTCTTCCCGATCACTGTATGCCTTTTTCAGCAGGATCTTCTCTCCTACTTCCTTTTTGCTGTACACATCTTTCGTGATCTGTCGTACATTCTTTTTGATCAGACTGTTTGCAGCCCTTACGATATTCTGCGTACTGCGATAGTTCTGCTCCAACTTGAAGAGCTTTGTGTTAGTGAACAACCGTTGGAAATCGAGGATATTATCGATGTTGGCCCCTCGGAACCCATAGATACTTTGTGCATCGTCACCCACCACACAGACACGCTGATGTTCATTCAATAACTGTAAGACGATTCGCTGCTGGACGGCATTGGTATCCTGATACTCATCCACCAAGATATACTGGAAATGGTTAGCATATTTCTGTCGGATATCCTCATGGTCACGTAACAAGATAAACGTCATGGTGAGCAGGTCGTCGAAATCCATCGCATTGGCTTGTCGGCAACGGGCACTGTATGTAAGATAGATATCTTTGATGGCAGGCATCTTCGCATCTACATCTCTACGTACGAGTGAGGCATCTGTTGCATAATCGTTTGCCAGTATAAGATGGTTCTTTGCCATACTGATACGGGCATGGACAGATGCAGGCTTATACACCTTATCATCTAATTTCATTTCTTTGATGATCGTCTTGATCAGAGAACGTGAGTCAGACTCATCATAGATGGTGAAGTTGTTATTGAATCCTAAATGGTCAGCTTCTTTCCGGAGCATACGGGAGAAGATGGAATGAAAAGTACCCATATACAGATAACGGGCATTCTCAGCGCCTACCAGTTGTCCGATACGTTCTTTCATCTCCCTTGCTGCCTTATTGGTAAAGGTAAGTGCCAGTATCTGCCAGGGTTTGACACCTTTTTGCAGCAGGTAGGCAATCTTATAGGTAAGCACACGTGTCTTACCCGATCCGGCACCCGCGATGACGAGCGACGGTCCGTCGCAATATTCCACAGCCTGTCGCTGGGCAGTATTCAGATCATCCAACAAACGGTTCTCTTCTTCCATCATTTCTTTTTATAGATACCACTGCTCACTGTTGACGGATCAACATCCTCTCCTTCTCTGGGCAACAGCGGAATAGTCTTCATCTCTTTCATAATCTTATACTTCCTCTTCACCATGTAGTTAGATGGATATTTTGAGGAGAACTTACGGGGATTAGGCAATGTGGCAGCTATCAGCGCACAGTTGGAACGTGACAAGTCGATGGCATGACAATTGAAATGCTCCCGTGCCACAGCCTCGACACCATAGATGCCATCACCCATCTCTATCGAATTAAGGTACACCTCCATGATGCGCTGCTTACTCCATATCAGCTCTATTAAAACGGTAAAATAAGCCTCCAGTCCTTTTCTTACCCAGGTACGACCAGGCCACAGGAAGACATTCTTGGCTGTCTGTTGAGTAATGGTGCTTCCACCCAGTTTCCTGCTACGTTCCACATTATTCATCGCAGCCTGTTCTATAGCTTTGAAATCAAACCCATGATGCTTCAGGAAACGCTGATCCTCACTGGCCATCACTGCCACAGGCATGCTCGGGGATATTTTGTCGAGAGATACCCAATGGTGTTTCCATCGTATCGACTCACCAGCCTGATGCTGCTGATAACTTCTGATAAACATCAGTGGTGTACAGAACACCGGAACAAAGCGGAATAATACAACAGCAAGGATGGTGGAGGCGAAAAATGCCACCACCATCCATCGTATGGTCTTTTTGAATATCTTAAAGATTTTCAATGACTTGTCTTGTCAAAACAAAATTACTTCAGTGTACCGTTGTTAGCAGCGTTGATCATTGCCTCGCTGGCATAGAGGTAAACCTCCACACGACGGTTCTGAGCCTTACCGGCAGCTGTAGAGTTGTCAGCAACAGGGTTAGCCTCGCCGAGACCCTCAACAGACTTGATCTGAGAAGCGTTTACACGCTGACCGAGCAGATAGTTCTGCACAGCCTGTGCACGCTGCAGTGACAGATTCTGGTTCTTGGCTGCACTCTGCTCAGGAGTAGAGTTCTTCCAACCTGCATTGTCTGTGTAACCTTGAATAGCCACATCACAGTCGGTATATACATTCAGCACATTGTTAGCGAAGTTAGACAGAGAGTTCTTAGCAGCTGTCTGCAGTGTAGAACTACCGGTACCAAAGAGGATACCACTGTCGAAGGTAACCTTAACAGCCTGCAAACCGTTAGCATCGGTAACGCTCTCTACCTGTGCATTCTGAACAGCCTCAGCAGCGGCCTTAGCCTTATCCATCTTCTTACCGATCAGCACACCAGCAGTTGTACCAACAGCTGTACCGATAGCAGCACCGATAACGGTACTCTTTGTATTCTTACCGATCAGATTACCGATAGCTGCACCTAAAGCAGCACCACCTGTGCTACCGAAGATACCACCCTTGGCTGTATTACTCATACCACAACCTGAAAGCAAAACGAGGGAGCAAAGTCCCAAAACTGATACTTTTAAACTTTTCATTTTTTCTTTTTATTATTAAGTTAATGTTCTTTTAATAAAACAAATAGCAAGAATTGACATATTTCCATATGTACCTTCTGCTCATTTTACCGTGCAAATATAAATAATTCTTTTTAATAAAACAACGAAATAAAGTTTTTTTATCTTTTCAGGTATTAAGAATACGGTGAAAAAAATGTTTTTTGTATTTTTCTTCTCTCTTCACAATAAAATTCGTACCTTTGCATCCTAATTTGAAAAAAGAATAAAAACTATGGCAAAAGAATTGAAGGATCTTACCAAGAGAGCTGACAATTACAGTCAGTGGTATAATGATCTGGTGGTAAAGGCTGACCTGGCAGAACAGTCAGCAGTACGCGGCTGTATGGTTATCAAGCCTTACGGATACGCAATTTGGGAGAAGATGCAACATCAGTTGGATACAATGTTTAAGGAGACAGGCGCACAGAACGCATATTTCCCATTGCTGATTCCCAAATCATTCCTCTCGCGTGAAGCAGAGCATGTAGAGGGCTTTGCCAAGGAGTGTGCCGTAGTAACCCACTATCGTCTGCGTGCAAAAGAAGATAAGAGTGGTGTGGAGGTTGATCCGGCTGCAAAACTGGAAGAGGAACTGATTATCCGTCCTACATCCGAGACGATTATATGGAATACCTATAAAAACTGGATTCATTCTTGGAGAGATCTGCCATTGATCTGCAATCAGTGGTGTAATGTGATGCGCTGGGAGATGCGCACCCGTCCTTTCCTGCGTACTTCCGAGTTCTTATGGCAGGAAGGTCATACCGCTCATGCCACCCGCGAAGAGGCAGAGGCAGAGGCTCAGAAGATGCTGAAGGTATATGCCGACTTCGCCGAGCAATGGATGGCTGTACCGGTAGTACAGGGTGTGAAGAGCGAGACTGAGCGCTTTGCCGGTGCTCTCGATACCTATACCATCGAGGCGATGATGCAGGATGGCAAGGCACTGCAGAGCGGCACCAGTCATTTCCTCGGGCAGAACTTCGCCAAGGCTTTCGAAGTCACCTATTTAAATAAGGAGAATAAGCCGGAGTATGTATGGGCTACCTCATGGGGTGTGTCCACCCGTCTCATCGGTGCACTCATCATGACCCACTCTGATGACAATGGTCTGGTATTACCTCCGCGCCTTGCTCCTATCCAGGTGGTTATCGTTCCTATCACCAAGGGTGCAGAACAGTTGGCATCGATCACCGAGAGACTGCAACCCATCATCTCTGAGTTACGTAAGGCAGGCATCAGCGTAAAATATGACGATGCAGAAAACAAGCGTCCAGGCTTTAAGTTTGCCGACTATGAGCTGAAGGGTGTTCCAGTTCGTCTGGTCATGGGTGGTCGTGACTTGGAGAACAACACCATCGAGGTGATGCGCCGTGATACACTGGAAAAGGAAACCCGCAGTCTCGACGGTATCGTGGAGTATGTAGAGCAATTGTTGGTGGACATCCAACAGAATATCTTCAATAAGGCAAAGGCATACCGTGATGCTCATATCTACGAGTGTGACAACTACGAGGAGTTTAAGGAAAGAGTAAAGGACGGTGGTTTCTTCCTCTGTCACTGGGACGGCACTGCTGAGACAGAAGCCAAGATCAAGGAGGAGACACAGGCTACCATCCGCTGCGTGCCCTTCGGTGTAGAACAGACTCCCGGTATCGACATGGTATCCGGCAAACCGGCCAAATACCGTGTAATCATTGCAAGGTCTTATTAGTAGACAAGTAAACAAGTAGACAAGATATTTGCTTTGAGTAATAACTCGTTTACTAGTTTACTCGTCAACTTGTCAACTAAAAAGAATAAAGGGCGGTAAATTCCGCCCTTTATTCTTTTTCAAATAAATGGTTGATCTCCTCTATCTCGTCGGTATCAAACCATTGGTTGAGTTTATTCTTTGCCTTTTCTTTCACCTCTTCTGACACTTCTCCCCATACCTTTTGTAGTACGAAGATCAATACAGCCATATCATCACCGAGTCCGGCAATGGGGATAGCGTCAGGAACCACATCCAATGGACTGATCAGATATCCCAAGGCACCGATAATGATGGCCTTATCTTTCAAAGACACTTTATCACTCTGTAAGGTATAAAATAAGATCAACGCCGCATATACGAGCTTTGCACCGGCTCGCTTGGCAATGCGGGATATCTTCTCAACAAATTCAGATTTTGTGAATTTGTTACTATATTGCATAAAATCAGGTACTTCCATATTTTGAATAATTTATAATTAAATGCGTAATCGTACAATGAACGTACAAAAGTATTAAAAAGTGCCTTTTTAACACAAATATTTTTGCTAAATAAACAAAAAAATATTATCTTTGCATCAGAAGAATGTAACGATTACAATAGAGAAGACAAAATATAGGTCGTATCGGTTAGATCGGGATACTCATCAAATAAAAACGAAAACCGAGAAGACACCTTTTGCTAATGGCGGGCCATATAAAGTTCTTCGGAACCTAAGTTGTATAACCGGTGGATTACAAAGGCGGAGGGCTCTCAAATCTTATTAGCTCGGAGTTTCATCACATCATCGGTACGACCTTTTTTTATTCTTAAACCCAAATAACTATGTTTTCCGGAATTATTGAAGAATTTGCTACCGTTGTGGATATCCGCCACGACAAAGATAATATTCACTTTATGCTTACCTGCTCCTTTGTGAATGAGTTGAGCATCGACCAGAGTGTTTCCCATAACGGGGTATGTCTCACAGTCGTAGAGATAACTGATAATACGTATGTCGTTACAGCCATGCGGGAGACCTTGGAACGTTCTAATCTCGGACTACTGAAGGTGGGTGACAAGGTGAACGTGGAGCGTTCTATGCTCATGAACGGTCGTTTGGACGGTCATATCGTACAGGGACATGTGGATATGACTGCCACCTGTATCGCCATGGAAGACGCCGCCGGCAGTACTTATTTCACCTTTCAGTATCCCTACGACCGTGAGATGGCAAAAAGAGGGTATTTCACAGTTGACAAAGGTAGTGTGACCGTCAACGGTGTCTCCCTCACGGTGTGTAACCCTACCGATGACACTTTCCAGGTAGCTATCATTCCTTACACTTTCGAGCATACCAATTTCTGTGATATCCAGGTAGGTACGGTAGTGAATATCGAGTTCGATATCCTCGGCAAGTATATTGCCCGCTTGCAGAGTTTGGTGTAGAGTTCATAGTTCAAAATTCATAGTTCAAAATTCATAGTTTAGAGTTCTCACCGATTTAACTATTAATTATTAATTATTAACTATTAACTATTAATTATTAACTCTGTTGATAATAAAGTAATGAATAAATACTGGTTCGTATTCTGCAAGGGAGATCTGTTGTTGGAGAAGAGCAACGACGGCACCTATACTATTCCCCTGCAGGAAGAGGCTCCTACTCCTTTAAAACCATGGACAACTGTACATGAGATTACGCCATTAGGTGATTATGAGGTGCGTACTTATGTTATCGACCAACCTATCATCGGTTCTCCCCGATATAAGATGTGCGGATTACGGGCTACATACAATGAGATATCCGAGGACCTGTACTTAAAGGCTGGCAAATGTCAGGAGATCCTTTATTGGGATAGTAACACGAAATACTGTGGTGTCTGCGGCGGACCGATGAAACTACACACAGCCATCTCCAAGCGTTGCACCCATTGCGGGAAAGAGGTATGGCCCTTGCTGGCTACTGCCATCATCGTACTGATCCATCGCGACGATAAGGTGCTATTGGTACATGCCAGGAATTTCCGCGGCAACTGGTTTGGCTTGGTTGCGGGTTTTGTAGAAACAGGAGAGACTTTAGAAGAAGCTGTTGCCCGTGAGGTACAGGAAGAAGTTGGTCTCACCATCAGTAATATCCGTTATTACGGTTCACAGCCTTGGCCCTACCCCTGCGGCCTGATGGTTGGCTTCCATGCTGACTATGTCAGTGGTGACCTCCATCTGCAGCGCAGTGAGATCGATGACGCAGGCTGGTATGATCGTGATCACCTTCCCCCTGTCCCCGGCAAAATGAGTATTGCCCGCAAACTGATTGACAGCTGGTTAGATAGAAGATTTGATTAATTCCCACGCTTTTCTCAATACGAGATTTGCATGATGTTCAGCTGCCGAATTCGTATTTGTAGCTATTATTCTATAATAACAATCATCCGAGTTAAATAAGGCTCTGCCAAGATATGCTTTTACTTCCAACAAGACACGATCAATACTCTTTTTATAATCTTCTTCAGAAATATCTATTTTCATTTCCTGGATTTTTCTGTCAACCAACTCTTTAAGTTGTTGACTATCGAAATTCTTTATGAAGGACTCTTCTGACTTATACTTGAGTTTTTCCCTATTTTTATCTATATAATTGTTAGCAACATCAGAAGCTGATCTCGTCAACAAGAACATGGTATACCAATTCGTTTCATATGGTGTAGAAAAACTGGGCACTTCCATATCGGGATTGATACCATCATTACATATTAGAGGACGACGATGAATCAGTGAAGGACAAGTTTTGGGGTCATTATTAGGTTGAACACCATCATTATATGGTTTTTGGATAGATCTACCTGCCGGCGTAAGATAACGAGCAACAGATATCTGTATGGCAGAACCGTCCTCAAAAGGTAGTGTCTCCTGTATCAGTCCTTTACCGAAAGATTTCTCACCGACAACAACACCTCGATCCCAGTCTTGTATAGCACCTGCAAACAACTCTGCAGCAGACATCGTTTCTCCATTTACAAGTAATACTATTTGACCTTTTTCAAAACATCCTGTTTTACCTGCCTTGAAAACTTGTCTGTCAATATGAGCTCCTTCTGCTGTAAAAATTGTCTTATCACCGTCAAGCAGTTCATCTGCTATTGCAACTGCAACATCTGTAAGACCGCCGTGGTTATTACGTAAATCCAGAATCAGATGCTTCATTCCTTTACTTCGTAATGCAGCTATTGCAATACGAAATTCTTCAGATGCGACCTCAGAAAAAATCATCAGTTGTAAGTATCCGGTAGTCTTGTCCAACATGTAATACCTCAGGGAAGACATTTTACCTGTTGAATTGACAGTCCGCTGTTTGTTACCATTACCAGGAACTACTTGTACAGATGATCTCTTCGACTGTTCACCCGATGGTTGAGCAAGAATAGACTGCTCTTTAGCCTTAGCCTGTTGGGCAGGCAAATACATAGTGAAAGGATCCATTTCCTGCAGCATTCTGGAAATCTGCTGGTCAACAAAAGTAGCCTTTGATACCGAATCGACATACATATTCATAATTGCATACATCACCATATTGAGTTTTTCTTCAGGTGATTGTTGTGCAAATAATTGTTTTACAGGTGATAACACAAAGATAGAAGTAAGGATCAACTTCCATTTTATTTGATTAAGACTCATCTTCATTACTCTTCTAACAATTGTTTGATTAATTCTTCAAGTATCTCGCCATGGACATTCTTCTCTGAAAGGATACCATGCTTATCGATCAAAACAATAAAAGGAACTGACTGCACAGCATAATTTCTTACCGCCTCGTCTTTCCATGCCTGCAAAGAACTGAGTTGAGGCCATGGAAGACCAAGATCTTTAATGGCTTTCAGCCATGCCTCTCGTTTATTATCTAAAGATAAACCAACAATGTTCAGTCCTTTATCATGATACTTCTTATATAGTGTGATCATCTCAGGAGCTTCAGCACGACAGGGACCACACCAAGAGGCCCAGAAATCCAACAGAGTGACACACCCTTCCTTGACGTAATCAGAGAAATGAACATCCTTACCTTCTATCGTCTTGGAAGCGAAATCGCGATAGGATTTACCTTTGTTGGTGAGTATGTGCGATTGTGCTATATACGCTTGTTCGCTCTTTTCCCGAGCGACTCTTTGTTCATAATAATTGCGGAAGGTGCTGTCAACCTGTTCATATAGTTGTTGATACATGTCTTCTGTGAAAAGGGTCTTTGGTCTACCAAGGAACATGTAGGCACCAACAGGATTAGTAATATTCTCGGCAATATACTGATTGATTCCCGGATTCAGGGCTTCATACTGTTCTCGGATATAGTCATTGTTATCTGTGATTCCAGCTTTATTAAGACTATCCAGACGTTGGTTTACCCGCTTTCTTGTATCACGATTCGGTTTGAGAATACGACGATCGTATTCTTGGTTCATCTGTCCTCCACGTAAGAAAATATCCAAACCATCATAGTCAATCTGAACCATACCGTTCTCTATAATACACTCTGCCTCAGGTAGTCCATACGAAAAATAACGGTTTTTCATAGGCAATGCTAGAAGAGCCATATAAGGCTTCTCCGTCACATTGATATTAAAATGATAGATACCATCTTTAATGACAGTACTGTCAATGCAGACGGTACGACTACGGTCCCCCACTCCTATTTGGTAGAGATAGATTGGCAGACCATCATAATCATTACTGTGTGTATTGCCAGTCAGATGAAACATCTGTGCATGAATACTTACAGGAAGTACGAACAACAATAGCGATAAAAAATACTTCATCATTTAATAATATGAATTGTCTTTAACCAGTTAACAATTGTCTTTAAGACCTCTTCTGATACAGGATCCTTAATATCCTTATACTCGTCCTGTGTACCCTTCTTGCATGGTAACAGCAAATGATTCACGTTTTTGATAGGAACCGTAGTAACATCCTTGTTGTGAGCAAGATACTTCTTGACATTCGAGAGATTCTGCTCACAGTTTACCATGATATCCTTTGTTCCATTAATGGCCAATACAGGTACATTTACATTACATAGATAATCGGCTGGATTGTAGCGTATAAAGAACCGATACCACGGTGTTGTAGCCTGCATGGTATACATATAGATAGGAAAACGGAAATGGTCAAACTCTATGTTTAAAGTCTTGAAATAGGCATCATCCTTTACTTTCCATTCATTATAAGCATCCCACAGGATTTGTGCCAATGAAGCACTGTCAGCTTCAGAATGCTCATAAACCTTATGGAACATGATATCATTAATCTCATCATAACGTTTCATATCATGCTCTGGTATCGGGGAGGTATGTACAATATCGTAATTCTGTTTTATAAGAGAGGACAGACCGTCTGTCATCAGACCAGCCAATGAAATCAGGTAATGGATATCCTTACACATAGAAGCGGCGATAGAAATGACTGCCCCACCCTCGCTGTGTCCAATAGCTCCAATCTTCTTCTTATTGATATCCTTACGCGATTTGAGATAATCCACAGCAGCAAGACAGTCATCAGCAAAATCTGCTGTAGTAGCCTCTGCATAATTGCCGTTCGTCTCTCCCACCCCACGGTCATCCATGCGCAATACTGCCATACCGTTGGCTGTCAGGTAATCGGCAATTTCCTTAAACACCTTATGACCCGCCATCGTTCCGTCACGGTCTTGAGGATTAGTACCAGACATGATTACCACTGCCGGAGCTTTCTTAATACCAGCCGGTAATGTTAGTGTAGCACCGTAATGCAGGGTGTCTGCACCATTGAAGACTACTTTTTCTTCTTTCTGTGAATATACAGCGATAGCCATGATTATGGCTACCGCTAAAATAAATGATCGTTTCATTATTCGTTTTTGAGATAGTCTATGATGAAGCTTAACTCATCCACCAATGCTGTAGGACTACCGAAGTAACCATTAGAGTACCAGCGGGCATTGCCATTCTTGTCGATAACCATCTTCATAGGAATACCTGATGAGTTAAACATTTTGGCATAGGTATTATAGATTTTCTCTTTTTTACCCTGTGCACTTGGCTCATCATAGCATACCTGGAAGGTATAACCCTTCTCTTTGATAAAGTTCTGAATCTTCTGTTTGTAATTCTTATCAGTCTCCATAGTAGCGATGAATAGGAACTGAACATCTTTATCATTTTTATATTTGTCAACAGTCATCTGCATGCCAGGCATTGCCGCCTTACACGGTCCACACCATGTCGCCCAGAAGTCGATTACTATGACCTTTCCCTTCAGACTGTTCATGTCGAGACGGCCACCTTGCATCTTTTCCATTGAGAAATATTGTGCAGGCATATTGATGAGTTGAGAGAGTACCCTCTTCTTCAGTCTTTCCAATGACTCGCTGGATTTCAAAGAATTATAGTAGTCTGTAAAGGAGGCATACTGTTTCTTCAGTATGGCACTGCCATTATATTCTTTTTCCAAATAGGCAAGCATTTCTGGTGAGGCAGCATTCCTGCGCAATCCGTCTTTTACCAAAGGAAGGATCTCATTATTTCTTCCACATTTATCGAGCATAGCCACATAGAAAGTGCTGAAATCGGTATCACGTGTTCCGTAATAGGTTTCGAGCGTATCAGCAAGCGCCATAGCTTGTTTGGTATAGCCCATATCATTAAGAATCTGAGCATAAACAAACTGTGCTGCCAGGTTATTACTATACATCATCTCTTTCCACTCAACTGGTGAATATGCTAATTGTGCTCCTTGTCTTGGACGTGACATTACCTCATCACGGATTGTCTTGGCACGGTTAAATAGTTGTTGTGCAGTCTCGTCTTTTCTGTCATATGGAATTTGAACAAGATGCCAGAAATAAGTCCACAGCATTTCGTTAGGAGATGTCTTGATACATTCAAACAGACGAGAATAGTCCTTATTCATCGCTGCTGTGTAAACATAGATTCGAAACAACTCAGAATAGGATTTCGTTGACATATCTTCCGCAGTAAAACAATTGACATATTTCTCTGCAGGATATTGTTTGAGCAACTGATGGAATCTTTCGGCGAAATCACCTTTCTGGTAATCTTTGTGTAATGTCTTAATAGCTAATTCACGAGCCAATCCGCCATTGGGGTAACGTTGCAGAAGGACATCTTTGAATTGATTGGTAAGTACAGGGTCCCATAACACTTTGCTCACGTTGTATCCTTTAAGTAACTGATTCTCTGTCAATGGTTTCTTTTTATCCATTTCGAGAAGATGCTTGACATTATTTTTAAACAGTTCCATATTAGTGGTTGCGGAATCAGTCATAAGCGCCTTGATAGCGAACCATGTAACATCTGGAAACTGCTCAGGATGATCACGTAACTCATTATTAATCCAATATGCCACCACATCATTACCAAGTTTTCTGAAAGGAGCTTTCTGTACTGTTGGGATACCACCAAGATCTTGAGTATTAGCACCACGCAGCAATGCCCAACCGATATTGGCAGATGGCATTCCTTTTCCATCCTTATTCACATAACTGGCATAAGTCCATTCATTACCACCTACATCTAAGGTATCACGGTCATAGAATTTCCATACTACCAAGGCTGTGTTATCAGGTAGTTTAAAAGATGTCTTAAAAGTGTTCTGCTCTCTATTGAGCACCATGTCGAACGCTTCCCAACGATAGTCGCGCCAACAATAATAAACACCCTTAACCTCTCTAAAGTCTTTAAACAAGTCTTTGGCTGGTTGGTACGTAAGAGTAACATTTGTACCGGGAGTAAGCAATTCCGGCATTACCTTACAAGTAGTTTCCTGCTGTGCATCTGCCAATAATACTGACAGTGCAAGCATAAGTGTTGTAAAATACTTTTTCATCATTTTGTTATTTAGTATCCTTTTTAAGTATTTCTATTACAGTGATCAGCTCGTCCATCAGTCCGCTGGGACTTCCCTGATAGCCACTTGCCCTATAACGTACCTTCCCATTCTTCAGGATAGCTTTCTGAGGGATTCCAGAAGCATTTGGAAAAATGTTTCTGTACAATTCTGCGCCATCGTTTGTTCCTGGTGTATTTTTGTCAAAAGCAATAAGCATGTTATGATAGCCTTTTTCATTCCAATAATCATTCAGTTGTTCTTTTGTTGCTCTGTCTTGGGTATCTACAAAGTAGAATTTCACCTGCGGATCATCAAGATAGTGATCCACAGCCATCTGCATTCCGACAAGGGCAGCACAACAAGGTGCACACCAGGTAGCCCAAAAATCGAGCACCACTATATCATCAGTAGCAAAATCTTCTGAGCGCACCCTACCTCCGTTTATATCTTCAATGTCAAAAGGAGTGAAGCTATCCGACACCAATCCCTGTGCAGCATGTTTCAATAATTCCTCTTTTGCCTCTGGGGTCTTAAGAGAATAAAGATATTCATCAAATCCGGATACTTGTTTAACAGCAAGGTTCTCATAATGTTTTTTCAGCTGTTCCATGAGGTATGGCGTTAGTTTATTTTGAGAGGCAGAGGCTTCTAATGCTTGAATGATCTCCTCTTTTCTACCTATTTGCTCCAGACAGCGTACATATGCCTCATTGCCAGTAGGATCATAATTGAATCGTTCTTCCTCCGGTATCTCATTCATCAACTCAATCCCCTGCTGATAGTGTCCTGTTCGACGAGCCAACTCAGTCATAACCGTCAGGTAATAATTCAAGGTCTGCTGATGCTGGTATCTGGCTTGTAGCGGTGAGACTAAAGAACCGGTCGTATTTCCAGCAAAAGTCAGTTTATTACGCAGTTCCGCTATATAACTTACGGCGATATCATAGTAATCATTAGGATTCCGATCCGGAAATTTCATCGATTGTTTGGGCTGATGTAGGAAAGCATCCTCTATCATACTTGAGTTCATCTCCTTGAGTAACTTCTCCAACTGATCGTATTTCTTTGCGTCGAAGAGCTCTTGTGATAACCTTCTGTAGAAATTGGAATAGAGATAACTCTGATAATCTGGTTTCCGATAGAAATCCATGACAGGGAAATCCTGCCTAACCTGCTTTGCACGATCGAAATAATCGTCACCCTTAACTGAATAAGGAATCTCCATTGCTTTACGTCGGGCTAACCTACCTTGAGGATAACGTTCTGTCATCATCTGATCGATCTCCTGCGACTTCTCTTTGTCGTTTAGTAGGAAAAGATAAGCAAGACTGAGATTGTACAAGGCATCCTCATCGAGTCTTTTTATCCGTGAGATATCATCAACTGTCTTCTGTATCGGTTGAACAGCATTTTCCCCAAAGAGATGTTTATAGAGATTCACCTCCTCATAAAAATAATACTGATGCTTCTTTGGAGCAATCTTCTTCTCTATTTCTATAAGTGATTTCAATAAGTCTCTATCAACTATCTCTTGTTTATCTTCAAAATAACTGGTTACACCCATATATCCAGGTGCTGACATAACAGAAGGGGTGAGAAAGGCAGCCTTGCCAATAGCTGCTCCAGGCATCAATTTATGTTTTTTGTTATACACCTGAAATAGGTACCCTTTGTTATTGTTATTGTCTGTAACTGCCGAATGAGTACTGAATGAATCCTGAAATATGAAGGCAACAAACCCGGCATTTTTTGGAACAACAAAGCTACCTTCCCAAAGATCTTTCCCACTTGTGGTTAATTCCACATCATATACTTTCCAATGATAATCTTCATAGACATAAGCTATTCCGACGACCTGTTTCTTATTTTCAAGTGGGGTACCCTGACAATGATATATAACAAGTACTTTAGAACCTGCTGTTAATTCAGCAGGATCTAAAGTCATACCCCTTTGCTGGGCAGAGCCAAGCAAAGCAAAGGTGAAGACGAATAATGTCAGATAATACCTTATCACATTCATTATCCTACTTCTCTTTTTTCAGAATCTCAATAACTGCTGTTATCTCATCCATCAGTCCACTGGGACTACCACCATAACCTTCTGCACGGTATCTAATACGTCCATTCTTGAGGATAGCTTTCTGAGGAATGCCGGATGTACCTTTGAACATATCACTATACACCTTGTTGTATCCTTTGCTCTCTGAAGATTTATTCTGGTCGTATATCACCTGCATATTGTGGTATTTCCCACGTGCCCATACACGGTCGACAGCACCACCCGGGGTATCTTGTGTCTGTACAAAATAGAATTTCACATGTGGATCATCGGCATATTTATCTACAGCCAGTTGCATACCGGCCAATGCTGCAATACAAGGAGCACACCAAGTAGCCCAAAAATCGAGCACCACTATATCATCCTTACCGAATGAAGCAGAATTGACAGAACCCTTGGCATTATGCATCTGAAGATTGAACGGAGTAAACGGTTCGTTAACTAATCCTTCACGAACATGTTTCATCATCATCTCCTTAGCCTCAGCTGATTTTAATGAAGAGAGATATTCATTAAAAGACTTAGCTGGCTTTTCTCTCAGAGAATCATAATAGGCATGTAGTTTGTCAACAAGAGCTGGTGTCAACTGTGCAGCGGCCGCAGAACTCTTCAAGGCTTGAATAGTTTCATCATGACGTCCTAGTTTTTCCAAGCTGAGAATATATGCCTGATTGCCGGCAGGATAGAGTTTGAAACGTTCACTACCATCAATCTTATTCATATAATCAATAGCATCCTGATAACGTTCACTGCGCTGGAATATCTCCGATTGCACACATAGATAATAGTTCAATGTCTTCTGCTGTGTTTCTTTCATCTGTAAGTCAGTCTGTGAACGACCGTAATAATCGATATTCTCGCCCACCTTAGCCTCCATACAATCTATGATCCGCTTACTGATCTCAACATACTCTTTGGGATCTGTCGGGGCTTTCTGTATCAGCCACATAGGTCCATGCATATAAACATCAGCTGCAGTATTGAAGGATCCCTCTTCCATCACTTCCATCATCTTGTCGTACTTCTTGTCTTTATATAGGCTACGCTCAAGAGCTGAGTAGAAATTGGCATAGGGGAATCCTTGTGGGTCAGGATTCTTTAACCACTCCCTGAAAGGATAATTTTTGCGGAACTCATCAGCAGCCTTATAGAAGTCTTCACCCTGTAATTGAGAGAGCTTAGTGGCTGCCTCACGACGATTTAACATGCTGTATGGCTTCATAGCATTAAATGCATTCAACACGCTGTCTGCTTTCACCTTATCTTTTAAGTCAAACATGTATGTTGACCAGATATTGTACACATCCTCATCGGTCTTATTGGGTTCTGCCTCCAGCACACTAAGAAGATATCGGATACCTCCTTCAGCCTTGTCACCATATTGATGACGGAAGACTGCCTTCATGACATTGAAGAACTTATGTCCTTCTTGGGGAAACATTTTCGTCTCTTTATCCAACCACATCATAATGGCTTCATCGGATATCTCCTGATAGGCCTGACTAAAATAGCCTTGTACGCCCATATTGAGTGATGGTTTACGTAGTAGTCCCCATGCCAGTTGAGCACCTGGTATCGGTTTTTTCTCAGCATCACCTACCATGTAGATATACCCCTGATTATCATTATTATCTATCGTATCAGGAAACTGTGACAGACTGGCTTGAAACTTAAAAGCAACAAGACCACAGTCGGAGGGGATGTCGAATGTTCCTTTCCAAATATTATCCCCACTATTGTTAAGCAGCACATCACAAAGATGCCACTTATAATTGTTATAGGTATAGGCAAATCCGTAGATATGAGCCTCACCTCCTAAAGGACCACCTTTAGCGTCATATGATACGGTTATTGTTCGTCCGGCAACTAACGGTTCTTCTGACAACGTCAGTCTGTTTGTCTGTTGTGCAAAAACAGTTGCTGGCATTATGAACATCAATGCCGACAACATAAAATATAAACGTTTCATAAAAAGCATATCTTTTTTATTATAACGAAGAGACTGTGTCAATATGATAGATAATAATCAATAAAAATCGTTCATTTGACACAGTCTCTTGAATATAGTTTAATTGGCAATAGCCCTCAGATCAAGACCGTAATTATTCTTGAAATGATTGATGATGATATTCCACTTGGTATTGATAAGCGGATACTTCAGGTAGGTTGCCATGAAATCATCTGTGCAGTTCAAGATCATCGTCATATAATACGTACGGTCGTTATTCATGATGGTCTCTTTTGTGGAATTACCCCACGTACTGTACCCTGATGTATATTTATACAACCAGAAGTTTACACCCGATCCCCATGAGTTGGAATAATATTGTGGTAAGAATCCCCTATTAAAGAAATCTTCCTGATCTAACGTATAGGAATAAGCATTAGGAGTTGCCAAATAGAAACGTGGTTCATTGACATAATCTGTAACATCGAAAAATTCTTGCGGGAATGTCATGATACCCTTAGCGATATAGTAATTGATCAAATCAGAGATCAATGCCACTTTCTCTGTCTTTTTCTCAGTTTCCGTCATCTCATCCAGACGGTTCATACCAGCAATAATAATACTATTTCCATCAGTCATCAGACGATGATTATAGTTTGTCTTCATACTGGATGTGGGATCATAGACAATCAAATTGTAGCAAGAGTCTGCCAAGAATACGCGATAAGGTATTCCACCATTTTTAAGAACATCGTCAGAAAGATATTTCAACCAAATATCATTCACATAGTCCAGCATCTTACCTACATTGGCAGGATTTCCAGGAATAACATAGTCGGTACCTCTTGAAGAAGCTTTTCCAGTGTATTTAATCCAGTTAGCATCCTGCTGTGTGAATGAATAGACGAAATAGGAACCGTATTTCTCATACAGTTGTTTGATACGTGCATTATCTGCTGCAGAGGCAGCACCCTGATCTAATTGGTAATCCTCGATAATAGTTATCGGGTCCTCTAAATCTTTATCACTAGTACATGCGATAAAGAAGAAGGAAAACACCAAAGCAGTTATCGTTATATAATAATTCTTCATAACTATATTATTCTTAATTGTTCTTAACTACAGACTGTCTTTCTGACATATTCCTATTTTCACTCTGTTGTAATGAGCGGTTGTTCTCAAGCAGAGCATTAGGAAGCGGAAGCGTATACATAGGATCTTTCTCATTAAGTGTAAAGACATAATGCTGTCCACCCTCATCATAAAGGAATTCATGAGTGATAGCTGGCATACCATAACGACGAAGATCGAACCATCTGTAACCCTCATAGCAGAACTCCTTTCTACGCTCATTGCGAATGGTTTGGAGAAGTTCGTTACCAGAGAGATTTCTGTCTGTATATCCTTTGATTCTCGACTTACAGAAAGTATTCAGGTCGTTCAGAGCATCACCACCCTTGCCTGACAATGCCTCGGCCTCAGCCTTGTTCAGGTAAGCCTCAGCAACACGTATGGTCTGGCATAAAGCAGAATTACCGTAAACCTTTTTGAAAACACCCCAGTCATCGGTCGGAAAACCAAACAAATTGTATCTGATATCATTCATCTGATCGAACAACATAATCAGATCAGTAGCAAAACGACCACATCTGTATGAAGAAGACTCTACACGAGTCCCCGGGCCAAACATCCAAAGCACTTCAGGATTACCATAATCATAAGGATTATATCCGTAAGGCAGAGAATAAGGATCTATCTGAGACATATCAGACAATGACGACTGTTTCAATGCCTTCTTTACCTCAGCAATACACTCATCATACTTATCCATAAAGAGATAAACTCTTGAGAGGATGATATGTATAGCCGGCTGATTGATACGATAGTTACTCTTGACATATTCAAGGGGATCCATCAGTCGGGCTGCTTCTACCAAACCAGGAACAATCAAATCTTCATACACCTCTCTGACAGTAGCACGGGCAATACCCTCATCTGAAAGGTTCGCATTCGTCTTCAGAGGTACACCCAAAGCCTCCTTATTATAATTATAAGGCTCACCGAAAAGATTTACCAACTGGAAATACATCAACGAACGAATAGCCAATGCCTCTGCCTTGACACGGTCTTTATTTTCTTGGTTACCTAAAGCATCATCTATATTATCAAGTACAGCATTACAGCCCATGATCTTCTTATAGAAACCCTTGTAGGCATTCTCTACTGCCTCTACCTTATCACCATAACCGTTCTCATCACACATATATGGTTGCCACTGGTAATAAGCTGCATATTGCAGAGTCTCCATGGAGTTGATAAAAGAGTTGATATAGCCACCTGCATTATTGTCCCAATATGAACTTTGGAAATCAGGAGCACAATCGTCATCTAACATCGAGATAAACGAGAAGTCAGGATTATAATTATCCGGATAGGCATTACCTATAAGGAACTCTGAGAAATCCTCTGTTGTCTTAGGTATCACTTCACTCTGTGACTCTTCCTCCAAGAAATCTCCACAAGATGACATCAAGAGGCAGACAACAGTCAACAGGAAAACAACAGGACTTGTCACTCTCTGTTTTAAACCTATAGTATATATATTCTGTTTCATTTTTAAGTTCTTTTTATTCAACATATTAGAATGACATGTTCAGAGAGAAAGTCAGTGATCTGCGCGCAGGCCAGTTAGCTGTTTCAGGATCTCGTCCTTCCCACTTCTTGTCGAAAGCGATAAAGAATGGATTAGTAAGGCTCAAGTCACAATAGATATTCCTCATACCAAGAGATTTAGCCCAAGTGTTTGGCATATTATATTGCACAGACAGTGAACGACAACGAATGAAGTCTGTCTTTGCCACGCGAACAGTCGAATGGTTATATGCCTCATAAATATTATACTGCATATCTGATGATGTATACGAATTATCTATTGTCAGAGGTAATGTGACATTCAGATTATTAGGTCGTCCCTCAGGAATAGATGGAATATCGGTATTCAATTCATCTCCTGGTTGACGCCATCTGTCAGCCATATATCTTGGTAGGTTCTCTTCCGGACGCGGAGCACCTGATGTTGCAAAATAACTCGGCAAGTATGTCTTAGCACCGAAAGACATTGCAAAGGTTGCGCGTAAATGGAAGTTCTTATAACGTAAAGAGGTATTCATACCACCAAAGAGATTAGGCTCTCTTGTTCCGGCTTTAACGAGGAAATCGGTATAATCTGTTGCATTTGTTATATCCAACTTGTTAAAGGTAGGACGACCTTTCTCATGATCCAGACCGGCAAAGTCGAATGCATAGAAAGTACCGTATTCATCACCCTCTTTAATAAATGTACCATTCAGGTAGTCGGTAAGTGTATTCACACGGTCTTTGCTATCTACGCTGTTCTTCACCTTGCTGGTATTGAAAGAGAGAGACCAAGTCCAATCACGTGTTCTGATTGGCGTGACACTGACGATCAGTTCGTATCCTTTGTTTCTCATGGTCGTGCCATCGATATATGCTGCATCAACACCATATTCAGCACTTACCTCTCTGGATGCGAGGACATTACTCTTCTTGTTATACATGTTGAAACCAGCACTTAAACGGCCATTAAAGAATGAGAAGTCAACACCTAAGTTCCAGTCTTTGGTCTTCTCCCAGCCCAAATCAGGATACGGCAAAGAAACCAATGACAGATAGTACTGATGGTAATAGGTATGTAATCCTCCATCTTTGGCTATCAGATAAGGTGATACTGCTGAGACAGCATTTCCACGCCAACCATAAGCAAATGAGATGTCAAACATATCATACCAGTCGCGTGCCCACTCCATGAAATGTTCTTCTCCGATACGCCATTTAGCACCTAAGGAGAAGGATGGGTTAAAACGCTTATTCTCATCCTGTCCAAAACGGTTAGAGGCATCCATACGAGCATTCATGTTCAGCACATAACGGTTATCATAGCTATACACAGCCGTGAAATACTCACTTAAGGTGTTGGACTTTGTATTGGTCACATTTGAACCTGCTCTCATATTTTCTGCCAGGTCGGTAAGACTTCGATAACCTGTTACATTATCGAGAGTAGCTAACGACGGAACAGTAGCAAATGTCTCACCACGGTATTTCAGATATCCATAACGAAGGTTGGTCTCACCATCCACCTTATTGGAAGTAACCTGTGCTCCAAGATTCAGTGTCACAGAGTGCTTATCAGCGAACAACTTATTAAAGACCAAAGCACCACGGAAAGAATAGTTGATAGTGCTGTTGTTCTGCATATTCAACAATCCTCCATAAGGCAGGATACTGGAAGCTTCTTCACGAGAGTTAACCGGAGCTTCACCATATTCATAACCACGAATTGAAGAGATATAATTAGAATATTCTGTTGCCCACGACTTGATGTTACTGTTTGCCATTGAGAAGGATCCACTTCCCTGGAATTGCAGACAATCTAAAATATTCCACTTCAGATTTAATGCTCCTTGGAAGGTTTTACCGATATTTTTACTACCAGTATTGTCTATCTCATTCAGAATATTGTAATTATAATAATACCTATTAGCATACGAATAACTTGTATTACCATATTTATCATGATAGAAATAGGTCCCGTCATCATTATAGGCAGCAATACTACGAGTAGTATTCATGGCATACTCATAAGGACTGACACCATAAGCGAAGTCAGTTGTCTTACGGAAACTACCGTTCATCATCAGGTCGATAACCAGTTTCTTACTGACACGGAATGTGGTATTCGAGCTGGCAGTGAAACTGAACATATCATTACCTTTCGCCTCACCAGAAGTATTATTCACGCCTAAGGATATACGGCTGGACACCGTATTGGTACTGGCGGAAAGACTGATGTTGTGATTCGTACTGAAAGCGGTTCTGAAAAGCAGGTCAAACCAGTCGGTGTTCATCATTTCAAGTTTTCTGAACTCCTGCTCAAACTCCTGACGTGTAATCTTCTTATCTCTCAGTTGTGAGATGAGTCCAGCATAACTGATATTCAACACGTCATTCGTATACTGATTTCTGTCTTGCCACATTTCCTGTTGAAACTGCATATACTCCTGAGAGTTCATCATATCATACAAGCCATAACTGGGTCTTTCAGTCAAGGTCATATTACCATTATAATTAACACTCAGACCACTACCCTGCTTGGCTTTCTTCGTGGTGATGACAATGACACCATTTGAAGCCTGTGAACCATAAATAGCTGTAGCAGAAGCATCCTTCAATACTGTGATCGTCTCAATATCAGCAGGGTTCAACCAAGAGATTGCATTTCCTGCAGTCTCTGTCAATTCATCCATATTACTGGAAAGAGGACTGGCATCGTTGGGTATAGGGGTCGGATTGGTCTGTATCACATCATCAACGACCCAGAGGGGTTCTTGATTACCAAGGATAGTACTGGTACCACGAATACGGATCTTTGGGGTTCCACCCACTTTACCAGTCGTATTGATTACCGACATACCCGGAATAATACCCTGTAGCATCTGATCTATCGTAGCCTCACTAGCTATTTTAATATCATCAGCCCTTACTTGTGTCACAGCACCAACATACTCGCCTCTTTTATATGTACCATATCCTGTGACAATCACATCGTCGATCATATTGTCAGAGACCATGGAGATTGTACCGTCTTTAGCAGCAACAGTAGCTGTCTTCATACCCAAATAGGAAATTTGCAGCTTGTCATTGTCAGCAACACCGTCAATAGTAAAACGGCCGTTGGCATCTGCTACGGCAACAAGGTTTTTACCAACCACCTGTATCGTAGCACCCATCAACGGTTCACCGTTATCATCAACCACCTGACCGGTAACCTTTTTACCGCCTCCTTGTTTGTTAACAGACTTTGTGTCTGGTGTGATGTAGATGTAATTCTTGTCAACAGAATACTTGAGAGGTAGCCCACTGATCAGGTTACGAACAACAACATTAATGTCTTTTTCATTAATGTTTTTCGTGACTCTGAAACGGTTCAGGTCATCATTGGTGAACATGAACTTGTAGTTGGAGTTCTTTTCAATCATTCGCAACACTTTAGGTAGTGGCTCATTCTGAACATTAACCACGATTGCTTTTGATTGAGCATAGGTTTCCTGTCCCACAAAAAGACATAGCAGAAGTATGAACAACTGCAGAAACCAGAGTTTTCTTACTGTTTTTTTCATATCATTCTCATCAGTGATTAGTAATATTTGCTTACTAGACGAGAAGGATAAGAAATCGGGCACTGAATAATAAAAATAATTGAAAAAGGGCTTACTTTAAAGTAAACCCTTTTATATCGTATCAATCAATAAAGATTGTATTGTTGTTAACCGTGGCATGAACCTTCTGAAGCATATTCAATTGTTCTACGATCTTCTGGATACTGCAGTCACGCTCACAGAAGAAATGCATCTTAATTTTACAAAAATCAGGATTACGGAATACAATATTCACATTATACCAACTACCTATTTGCTTCATCATTTTCTCCAGAGGCTCATCATCAAAGAAGAAATAGCCGTCCTTCCAATAGCTGTACAGATCTGTATCCACCTCTTTAATATTAAAGGCTGAGGTGTTCGCTTCAAAAACTGCTTGCATACCGGGTGTCAACGTAAATTCATTGTTATTTCCTTTTGAATATACAGAAACCTTACCTTTTACCAGCGTTATTTCACAGTCATCAGTGTCATGAACTTGGGTATCTGTGTTCTTCTTCATGCGGATATTAAACTCTGTGCCCAGTACACGTGTATAAATATCTCCAGATTTGACGATGAAGGGATGAGTAGCATCAGGAGAAACCATGAAATAAGCTTCTCCATCCAACTGAACTACACGGCTACTGCCTGCAAAACGTGTAGGATAAACCAGTCTGCTACCTGCATTGAGCCATACTGTAGAACCATCTGACAATAAGATTCTGAACGTCTTTCCCTCAGGTATCGTCACAGTATGTGATTCAATAATATTACTGTTCAACTGGTTATAGGCAATCGTCAGTTCATCAGTCTGTGACACCTCACTACCGAGTTTCGAGATATTCTGTTTATTGAAAACGACACTGTTACCTTGGTCTGATGTAATGACGATGTCTCTTGCAGCATCATTAGCCTTGTATACCACGTATTTACCAGAGAATTCATCGTGTGTCTGTTTCTGTCTGTTCCACGTAAAGACAAACGCCAACAACAGAACTGCAGCCGCTGCTGTAATATAATTAATGTATGGTTTTAGAACAAATCGTCTGGCAGTAGTATCATTGAGTTGCAGGCGCTGCCATTCCATATTAGGATCTGGAACATGTGCATTATTTTTGTCTATAGCTTTCTTGATAGCAAATAGGTCTTTTGTGTCTTTCATACAAGAATCATCCTGAAGAAGGCGAACGATCTCTTCATCCGTCAGCTCCTCAGACTGCTCCATAAGTTTGAGCGCATTTTCCATCTCCGACAATTCAATGTCAGAGATGTCTAACGATTCTTCTATGTTAACTTTATCATTCATTTCGATACTTTTATTAATAGACGATTAAGGTAAATAATAGGGCACTAATAAATTAAATAAAATTTGAATTATTATTTGAAAGAACTTCTTTTCGAATATGAGAGAGTGCTGCCATAATTAATTTCTTTACATAACTCGTACTTATATTTAACTCATCTGCTACATCACGATATTTCATTTTCTGGAAATAACACATCTCAAGAACCTTCCGAGGCAACTCTGGTAATGTTTCAATAGAATGATAGATAGCATCCAGACGTTCATCATCCTCATTATATTGCTCGAATGACTCGGAAGTGACTGCTTTATAAAAATCGATGTATTTCTTCTTAACCTGTTCTCTTCGTAAATGATCCAGACATTTGTTCTTTACAGCATGATACATGTAGGCTTTCCATTGGTCAACAGTGCCATCACAGTATTTTTCCCAGACAAGTTGAGTGCACTCACTTACCATATCACGACTTAGCTCCTCGTCATCCAACAAGTGATAAGCCGTAAAATAGTAAAATGAATAATTCTCTTTAAAGAATGACTCAAAAGCTTTTATTCGTGCACTCTTGTCAAACATTATAATTAGGTATGAAAACCTCAATCATGCAGACATACATAAAGTAAGTCCCTAAACCATAAATCCTAAACTCTAAACTATGAACTATGAACTCTAAACTATGAACTATGAACTACTCATACACCTCCTCAATGCCATTGAGTCCGTTGGCATCAGCGGGACTAGCACAGGGATCATAGCCTTCAGGGATATCAAATTTCTCATCTGGATTATAACCTAACGACTTGTCAGCAAAGACTTTCTGCATGTAATACGCCCAGATAGGAAGGGCCATGTTCGCACCCTGTCCCATCTTCATCGAGTCGAAGTGGATGTCACGGTCTTCGCCACCTACCCAACAGCCACTGACCAATGACGGCGTGAAGCCCATAAACCAAGCATCCGAATTACGGTTCGTCGTACCGGTCTTACCACCCATCTCACATTCTATCTTATAACGGTAACGCATACGACTACCAGTACCACCGTCCATCACACCCTTGAGCATCACCAGCATCTTGTTAGCACTCTCCTCGCTGATCACCTCGTTGACACGTGGCTGGAACTCAGCCAGCGTATTCCCTTCATTATCAGTGATCTTCGTCACGAACAAAGGAGCACAACGGATACCATTATTAGCGAAGGTGGTATAGGCACTGACCATCTCACCCACACTTACCTCATTAGGACCGAGACAAAGAACGATAGACGGATAGATGCCCGGCGTACTGATACCGAAGTCATTAAGTGTCTGCACAAAATCGTTCGGATCGATACGACTCATCAGATAAGCAGAGATCCAGTTGTTTGACTGGGCCAGTCCCCACTTCAGCGTTACCATCTGTCCATATCTCGAACGACTACTGTTACGCGGTGTCCAGTTGCCGTAGCTCCGTTGTACGTTAGGTGCCACATCACAAGGGGACAGTCCGTGTTCCATCGACAAGGAATAAAGGAACGGTTTGATGGTAGAGCCTACCTGTCTGCGGCCGTCCATCGCCATGTCATATTGGAAATGATGATAGTCGAGTCCACCCACATAGGCTTTTACATACCCCGTATGTGGATCCATGCTCATGAAACCGGAACGTAGGAATTTCTTATAGTAACGGATAGAATCTAATGGAGTCATGGTCGTGTCTATATCCCCACGATAAGTAAAGACACTCATCTCTAAGGGTTTACGGAAGGCAGCCTGTATCTCTTCCTCACTGGCGCCATTGCTTTTCATCACCCGATAGCGCTCACTCTGACGGATTGAACGGTTCAGGATGGCAGACACCTCCTTCGCAGTCAGCGCATCCGTAAACGGTGCATTAGGCTTTGCCCTGTTCTCTTTGTTGAATTCCGGTTGCAGATACTGTGCCACATGACGATAGACAGCATCCTCAGCATACGCCTGCATACGGGAGTCGATCGTCGTATAGAACTTCAGTCCATCCGTATATATATTATAAGGTTGTCCGTTCTTCTTATGGTTCTTGTTACACCATCCATAAAGCGGATCGTTTTCCCATGTCAGTGAATCGATCACGTATTTATTCTTGTTCCAAGAAGGATAATCCGAACGATTCGGTTTTTTTGCCATCACATATTGACGCATGAACTCACGGAAGTATGTTGCCAATCCCTCTTTATGATCCTTACGATGGAAATGCAGGACGAGAGGCTCGTCTTTCACGCGATTGTAAGTACTGTCAGCCAGATAACCAGCCTTCACCATCTGGTTAAGCACCACATTACGTCGTTCCTGACAACGTTCGGGATATCTCACAGGATTGAAATAAGAAGGGTTCTTACACAGTCCGATGAGGGTTGCCGACTCTGCCAGTGTGAGATTCTTGGGTTCCTTATTAAAATAGGTGTTACTGGCGGTCTTGATACCTACCGCATTATGCAGGAAATCGAAGTAGTTGAGATACATCGAGATGATCTCTTCCTTGGTGAAGTTATGCTCCAGTTTGATGGCTATCACCCATTCTATAGGTTTCTGTAGGAGTCGTTCCATCGTACTGTGAGCTGTAGAGGAATACAACTGCTTAGCCAACTGCTGGGTAATGGTTGAACCGCCACCGGCACTGGTCTGACGGAGGATACCACGCTTCAGGATAGCACGTCCTAACGCAATGAAGTCAATACCCGAATGATCATAGAAACGCTGGTCCTCAGTGGCTACCAATGCCTGGATCAGTTCAGGTGAGAGGTTGTTGTAGTCAACCATCACACGATTCTCCCTGCCGGAGCTCCACGTTCCCATCACTTTACCATCTGCAGAGAAAATCTGCGAGGCATACTTACTGATAGGGTTCTGGAGGTCATCCACATTGGGCATATACCCTACCCAACCATTCCATATGGCAACAAAGCCCACTACGAGGGCTGCTATACCTATTAATAATGTTCCCCAAAGGAAACGTATAAACGCCTTTCTCATCTATATGACAGCATAAAATATTAGCAAATGCAAAAATACACATTTTATTCGAAAAAAATAGAGAATAAATAAAAAATAATGTGTATCTTAGCGCTCGAAATAAAAAAAAACATCAGCAAATATGAAAAAACATGATTTTGTAACGATTGCCGATTTGACCAAAGAAAAGATCCTTTATATGATCAAGATGGCGCAAGAGTTCGAAAAACATCCCAACAGAGAAATACTGAAAGGAAAAGTGGTGGCAACCCTTTTCTTTGAGCCTTCCACCAGGACACGACTGAGTTTTGAAACAGCTGCCAACCGCCTTGGAGCCAGGGTGATAGGCTTCGCAGACCCGAAGGTTACCAGTGGTACCAAAGGAGAGACTTTGAAAGATACCATCCTGATGGTAAGCAACTACGCTGATGTTATCGCCATGAGACATTATATAGAAGGAGCCGCACGCTATGCCAGCGAGATCGCTCCCATTCCTATCATCAATGCCGGCGACGGAGCCCATCAGCATCCCTCCCAGTGTATGCTCGACCTATACACCATCTACCAGACGCAAGGAACACTTGAGAATCTGAATATCTACTTGGTAGGTGACCTGAAATACGGTCGTACGGTACACTCGCTGATCATGGCCATGCGCCATTTCAATCCTACCTTCCATTTCATTGCTCCCGAGGAGTTGGCCATGCCCAATGAATATAAGTTGTACTGTAAAGAAAACAACATCAAATATGTGGAGCACACGGAATTCAACGAGGAGATTATCAGTGATGCAGATATTATCTACATGACACGTGTGCAGAAAGAACGTTTCTCCGACTTGATGGAATACGAACGGGTGAAAAATGTCTATATCCTGAAGGCCGACATGTTGGATAACTGTAAGGAGAACATGAAGATCATGCACCCCCTGCCACGTGTGAACGAGATAGCCTATGATGTAGACGAGAATCCACACGCTTATTATATCCAACAGGCACAGAACGGACTCTATGCCCGTGAGGCGATCATCTGCGACGTGTTGGGAATAACCCTCGAGGAAGTAATGAACGACAAGACCATTATTAGTTAAGAGTGAAGAGTGTAGAGTGTAAAGTGTAAAGTGTAAAGTGTAAAGTGTAGAGTGTAGAGTGTAAAGTGTAAAGTGTAGAGTGTAGAGTTATGATTACCATTCGGGGACTGGCTCTGTCATGTGCCTGTTCCCGAATATGACCATTAGTAATAAATAACAAAACAAAATAATAATGAATAAGAAAGAACGATTGGTTGCCGCCATTGAGAACGGCACAGTGATTGACCATATACCGGCAGATAAGACCTTCCAGGTAGCTAATATGTTGCGTCTTCATGAACTGCCCACCCCTATCACCATCGGTAATAATTATATCTCTAAGTTGGTAGGAAAGAAAGGTATTATCAAGGTGGAGAACAAGTTTTTCACCAACGACGAGATATCCCAACTGTCTGTAGTGGCCCCCAATGTGGTACTGAACATCATCAAGAATTATGAGGTGATAGAGAAAAAACGGGTTGAGACACCCGACATGCTGCAAGGTATCGTCAAGTGCAACAACCCCAAGTGCATCACCAATAATGAGCCCATGGCCACCATCTTCCATGTGATAGACAAGGAACAGGGTATCCTGAAATGCCACTACTGCGACAAAGAGCAGGATATCAATATGGTGGAGTTGGTGTAAAGTTAGTTCAAAGTTCATAGTTTAGAGTGTAGAGTTAGCAGGCTTTGCCTGCAAAGTTATCGTTAACATTAACGTTGATAATTAACTATTAATTATTAACTATTAACTATTAATTCTTTGGTTATTCTTTCACTATTTCATACCTTTGCAGCATCTTAATAACTTATTAAATAAATAGAGAAAACACGATGAAAAAAGACGTTGAGATCTTTGATCTCATTGAAAAAGAGCACCAGCGCCAGTTAAAAGGCATGGAGTTGATCGCATCAGAGAACTTTGTCAGCGATCAGGTTATGAACGCCATGGGCAGCTATTTGACCAACAAATATGCTGAGGGTTATCCCGGCAAACGCTATTATGGCGGCTGTCAGGTAGTAGATCAGGTTGAGCAACTGGCTATCGACAGAGTATGCAAGCTCTTCGGTGCTGAGTATGCTAACGTCCAGCCACACTCCGGTGCACAGGCAAACGCTGCTGTGCTGTTAGCTGTGCTGAAGCCCGGTGATACCTTTATGGGTCTGAACCTTGACCACGGTGGTCACCTCTCTCACGGATCAAAAGTAAACACCAGTGGTATTCTCTATAATCCCATCGGTTACAACCTGAATAAAGAGACAGGAAGAGTGGATTACGATGAGATGGAAGCACTGGCATTGGAGCATAAGCCAAAGCTCATCATCGGTGGTGGTTCTGCCTATAGCAGAGAGTGGGACTACAAGCGTATGCGTGAGATTGCCGATAAGGTAGGTGCTTTGCTGATGGTTGACATGGCTCATCCTGCCGGACTCATTGCTGCCGGACTCCTTGAGAACCCAGTTAAATACGCACATATCGTTACATCTACGACCCACAAGACCTTGCGCGGTCCGCGCGGTGGTATTATCCTAATGGGTAAGGACTTTGAGAATCCTTGGGGCCTGAAGACACCAAAGGGTGTTACAAAGATGATGAGTCAGCTGCTCAACAGTGCAGTCTTCCCCGGACAACAGGGTGGTCCGCTGGAGCATGTCATCGCTGCTAAGGCTGTTGCCTTCGGTGAGGCTCTGCAACCAGAGTTCAAAGAGTGGGCTAAGCAGGTACAGAAGAATGCGAAGGTGCTGGCAGAAGAGTTGGTAAAACGTGGTTTCTATATCGTAAGTGGTGGTACCGACAACCATTCTATGCTCGTTGACTTACGTCCGAAGTACCCTGAGTTGACTGGTAAGGTGGCTGAGAATGCGCTCGTCGCTGCTGACATCACCGTCAATAAGAACATGGTACCTTTCGACAGTCGTTCTGCTTTCCAGACATCCGGTCTGCGTTTAGGAACACCGGCCATCACTACCCGTGGTGCTAAGGAAGACCTGATGGTGCTCATCGCAGAGTTGATCGAGGAAGTGCTAAACGATCCTACCAACGAGGAGGTTATCGCTCGTGTACGTGCCAAGGTGAACGAGACAATGAAGGATTATCCGCTCTTCGCATATTAATCCACCTTATTAATAATATAATAGAGAGATGAAAGTCTCTCTATTATTTTTTTACAATGATGCTTATAACACTGATCTGCTCACTCCTGTTGAATACGGTCTCCATCGATGACACTGAGGTAGATACCCTATCTCAGGAACCTTCACGTATCGGTGCTCAGTTGTCGGTACTACCGGGAACTGTCATCAGTGTGGACCGATATCAGAGGAGTTGGATGAGGAAGCATCATAACATGGCTATCGACGCACGACTGAACTACCGGGCCTTGCCGAAAGACAGTGACTATTATGCGGAGGATTATCACTACCCCACTCTTTCTGTTGGAATGATCTATCATCTCAACCACGGGGTGACGATGCATAAGGATCCTGAAGAGTACCCCCGTATCACACAACTGGATCACGATGTGCAGATGGGAAATATCATTAGTTTCTATGGTGCCTTCAGCCGTCCGATACTACGGAAGAAACGATGGGAACTCGACTACACCTTAATGGTTGGCACAGGATACAGTCATCGCAAATACGATAAGTACAACAATATAGACAATGAGATGATCGGTTCACGCTGGCTCATCTTCTTCGGATTGGAGACGTCACTGAGCTACCAACTGACGAAAGACTTTGCCTTGCAGACCGGTGTCACCTTCTATCATCACAGCAACGGCACCCTGAGCCGCCCTAACAAAGGATGTAACGTCGTGGCACCCCATATCGGTGTCAGCTACCGACCTTATCAGGAAACGACGACAGTGGATAAAGTCACCCATCATCCGTTCAAGCCTTACATCTATGGGAATATCTCCCCGGGTATCGGACTGCGCACGTTGTTTGAGGACTGGGTGTACACACAGTTTAACGTCCCACATGATGATCCCCAGTACCTTACCAGTCACTTTAAGACCTACGTCACCTACTCGCTGCAGGCCGATGTGATGTACCGCTATGCCCGACGTTGGGCTTCCGGCCTCGGCTTCGACGTGTTTTACGGCAATTACTGTAAACGAGCGGAAGAAGTAAACAAGGTTTACGGTCATGAGGAGAAACTCAGTCCGTGGTCATTGGGGTTATCCGTCAAGCATGAGGTGTTCTACCATCGTCTCTCATTGGCCATCTCCGCAGGCTACTACCTCTATCGTAACATGGGCCACTGGGCTACCAAACAAGAGAAATCATACTATGAGCGCATCGGCATCAACTATGCGATACCCCATCTGGGAGGTATCAAGATCGGTGCTCATATTAAGGCCCACCTCACAAAAGCCGACCTTACAGAACTTGTAATAAGTGTTCCAATTGTAAGAGATCGTCGTCTGTTGTCATCCAACTGATGACGAAACGACAGACGTCACGGTGCTCATCATAGTCACACCACTTTCCGAAGACCACCTCTTTCGACAGTTTCTCTTTCTGTTCCTTCGTCAGGATGACAAACTGCTGGTTGGTAGGAGAATCCAGGAACAACGGAATCTGATAATGCTGAAAGAGACGTTTCAGTTGCATGGCTTTCTCCATAACTCCTTTTGAGATACGCTCATACAGGTTGTCGGTAAACAAAGCATCAAACTGAACACCCACAAGACGTCCCTTTGCCAGAAGTGCCCCATGTTGCTTGACAGTAGTAAAGAAATGCTTCGGTGTATTGTTGTGGGTGAAGACAACGGCTTCTCCACAAAGTGCGCCCACCTTCGTACCTCCGATATAGAAGACATCACAATGATGAGCCAAGAACGGTAAAGAGATATCGTTATCAGGCGCCATCAACCCATAACCCAATCGTGCGCCATCGATAAAGAGGGGCAACTCATATTCCTTGCATACATCATAGATATCACTCAGTTCCTGTGCAGTATAGAGCGTACCGTATTCCGTAGGGAAGGTGATATAGACGAGTCCCGGGAACACACAATGGTCTTTGTTCTCATCCGCATGAAAGGTTATCAACCAGTTACGCAGATCCTCCACCTTGATCTTTCCCTGATATTCGGGAAGGGTGAGCACCTTATGACCGGTCATCTCCACAGCACCAGACTCATGCACATTGATATGCGCGGTCTCTGCCGCCAGCACACCCTCATAGACCTGCAGCATCGCATCGATAACCACCATATTCGTCTGGGTACCACCCGTCAGGAAGAACACCTCAGCATCATCACACCCACAGGCATGGATGATCTTTTTACGGGCAGCCTCACTGAACTGATCAAAACCATAACCGGAGGTGAGCTCACGGTTGGTCTCTACCAGATGCTGGAGAACTTCCGGATGGACACCATTGTTGTAGTCGCTTTCAAAAGAAATCATTTCTCTTTATCGGAAAAATTATAACCGGATCCGTCAAAACAGTGTGTACAAACCTTACACTTAGGTAAGCCGATAGCACGCAAGAGAGTCTCTATCTTATTGAAACGTACACTCGTAAGTCCCAGACGCTTACCGATTTCCTCCACCATACGCTTGTATTCCGGACTGTCGGTTGTGGCATATTCCTTCAACTTCGCATTGGGATCACCTTCAAAGTCATTGATAATCCTGCGGGTGATCAACTCCAAGTCCGACTTCGATGCAGTAAAACCGATGAATGGACAACTATATACCAATGGAGGACAGGAGATGCGGGCATGTACCTCTTTGGCTCCGTAGTCAAAGAAGGTCTTGACATTATCACGCAACTGTGTTCCTCGTACGATGGAGTCATCGCAGAACACCACCCTCTGGTTCTCCAAGATGGCACGGTTAGGTATCAGCTTCATCCTTGCCACGAGATCACGTCGGCTTTGTTTGCTGGGGGTGAACGAACGGGGCCATGTGGGGGTATATTTCAGGACGGCACGTTTGTAAGGGATGCCCTTACCTTCAGCATATCCCAAAGCAGTACCGATACCACTGTCGGGAATACCACAGACACAGTCGGCAGGAGTATCATCTTCCTTACCTAATGCCTTACCGATCTCTTCCCGTACATATTCCGTATTGACATTCTCATAATCACTGGCAGGAAAACCATAGTACACCCAAAGGAAGGCACAGATCTGCTCACGTTCGAAAGCAGGCTGCAACACCTCAAAGGAGTCGGCTTTGATCTTCACGATCTCACCGGGACCCACATCACGGATAGGCTGATAATTGAGGTTGGGTAATGCCGCTGTCTCACTGGCCACGGCAAAG
>JAEEGL016795684.1_pt1 | contig 39472 bp, 33 predicted proteins | sample 9134231 | NCBI WGS metagenome assembly JAEEGL01 (sample SAMN16246548, study PRJNA631951) | gut metagenome | biome: gut microbiome; feature: rumen; material: fiber-attached | host: Bos | place: Iran: Karaj | collected 2018-10
AAAGAGAGATATGAATATCTGTGTAAGGAGTTAAAGGAATACTTAAATCGTGTTTAAGGAGTATTAAACAAAGTATTAATGTAGTATGGTGAAGGTGATGAAGAAAAAAGTAGTAATTATCAGTATTGTCACAGTGGCGGTTGCTGCGTTAGTGATACTTGGGTTTTTGATTTTCGGAAAGCTTAATGAGAGAACTCTGAGAGTAAGTGATGTTTCAGGGGATGCTTCTATAACAAGGAACGATATAGAAAAAATAGAATTATATAAAAATATGAATATTCTCTCCGGTGATTCACTGGTGCTGAATAATGGTGTTCTTACACTTAAGGCTGATAGAGATAAGTATATCTATTTTGATGAAAAATCAGAGCTTGAGATCAATATATCAGGAACAAAAAGAAAAAGTGAAACGGATATAAGTCTAAAGCGTGGAGCGGTCAGCTTTGATATAAGAAAGAAGCTGTCAAAGACTTCCGTTTTTATGGTAAATACACCTAATGCAAGTGTTTCTGCCAAGGGGGATATCTTTAGAGTTGAAACATATGAAGAAAATGATCTGCAATATACAAGAGTAATGGTTTTCAAAGGCGGTGTTGACGTCAGGCTTATAGATAAAGAAGGTAATGAGTCTGAAGAGGAACAGTTCGTCGTTCAGGGAAATGAGGTTATTATCTGTGAGGATGAGAATAATACTCAGTTTATGGCTGCTCCGGCGGAAATAGACTACGCAAGGCTTCCGGCTACAGTTCTGAAAAGGCTTGCAAAGATTTCGAGCAGAAAGCTGTGTATAAAGAAAGAGGAAATTGAAAAATATCTTGAAGGTAAGGCTGAGGTAACCTTCAAATATAATGATAAGGTTTACTGTATTGAATCAGTAGAGAAGGATACAGTGATTCTTTCAACTCCGACTGATCCTTCTGTTGGCGGAGCATGGGATTATGATTTCACAAAACCAGTCAAAGAGGATATCGAGATAGAGTGGAAACAAAACAGTAGTGATACAGAGGCGGAAAACTAACATCCTTATCAGGAGGCGTGGTATATGCGTATTCTCGTTGTAGAAGATGAGTTTTCTCTTGCGGAGCTTGTGGCAGAGAGACTAAAAAAAGAAAGATATACAGTTGATGTATCAAATGATGGAGAGGAAGGTCTGTATAATGCCTTGTCCGGAATATACGATCTGATAATTCTTGATATCATGCTCCCAAAAGTAAATGGCATGGATATCCTGAGGCAGATCAAGTCAGAAGGTGTACAGTCCAAGGTTATTATGCTGACTGCAAAGGGCGAACTGGAGGACAGACTTCTTGGCTTCAGCGAAGGTGCTAATGATTATGTCCCGAAGCCGTTTCATATAGATGAGCTTGTTGCACGCGTCAATGCACAGCTCAGGATAGAAAATGTAGTAAGTAATTCTTTGGAATTCGGTGACATAGTTCTGGAATATAAGGATTCATCTGTAAAGAATAAGGAAACAGGTGAAAGTGTAAATATCAACAATAAAGAGTTTCAGCTTCTTGAATACTTTATGTCTAATCCTAATCAGATACTCTCTAAGGAAATGATCTATGACAGAGTCTGGGGGATGGAAAGTGAGGCTGTATCTAACAATATGGAGGCATATCTTTCTTTTGTAAGAAAGAAGCTGAAGATAATAGATTCAAAGGTCTCTATCAAGGTAATAAGAGGCATGGGATATCGTATGACGGAGGAGTAAGTTGAAAGAACTGAGGAGAAAAACATTTATCACTATTTTTATGATACTGACAGCTATACTTGTTGTCAGTGTTGTTTTTCTTAATGTTCAGAACTACAGAAGAGAATCAGAAAGCGTCTCCAGAAGTATAAATGTTATGAGTGATAAGGGGATGAAGGGCTTTCGTGAGAAGGACGATATGAATGGACCGGGTCCGGGCATGAACGATGGGAATGAACCATCGCCAAATGAAGACCAAGGACAGCAGCCTGATATAGATAAAATGATGATTATGGATCAGGAGGTTTATACAGTCGAGCTTGAGAACGGAGAGATATCACGAATTATAAGTCATGGAAATGCATCCTCTGATTTTGATGTTGAAAAAATAGCAGGAGAAATCCTGGCAGAAAATGATCAGGATAAACAGGAAATAGGATGCCTTTATTTCAGTGAATATGCTTTTAATTATGTGAGTGGAAGATCGATAACTATTCTCAATACAAAAAGTGTAGCCTCGAAGCTGACAAAGCTGCTTGTAGTATCACTGCTTCTATTTATAGTTATTGAAATAATCATTTATATTCTTTCCAGACTTGTTACCGGATGGATCACCAGACCGGCTGAAGAAGCATTTAAGAAACAGAAGGACTTTATTGCTGACGCATCTCATGAGCTTAAGACACCGCTTGCTGTTATAATGGCTTCGGCGGATGAACTGGAAAATCGTAGTAAAGCTGCTAATGACCGGGAAGAGAATGCCTTTGGCGAAGAAAGCAGAAAGTATGTTGAGAATATCCGATATGAATCAGATAGAATGAATAAACTGATTGCCGGGATGCTCAATCTCTCCAAGCTTGAAGAAGGTCTTGAAAAAAGCTCGTTTAGAGAAGAGAATCTGTCAAAGATAGTTGAGAAGACTGCTCTTGTTTTCGAAGGTGTTGCATTTGAAAAATCAGTTACTATTGAAACAGATATAGAAGAGGGTATCACCTTTAAATGCAGTAAGGAAGAAATCGAGAAAATGATTTCAACTATTCTGGATAATGCGGTGAAGCATAGCTACAAGGATTCAACTATAAGAGTGAATATGCATAGGATAAAGAACCTGATCAGTATTAAAATAATAAATCAGGGAGATCCGATAGCAAAAGGAGAAGAAGAAAAGATCTTTGAAAGATTTTATCGATCCGATAAGTCACGTAACAGAAGTGAGAACCGGTACGGACTTGGACTTGCTATAGCGAAGAGTATTGCAGTAAATCATGATGGTAACATCAGGGCATACTCAAAGGATGGTGAGACAATATTTGAAATAGTTTTGACGTTATGAATATTCATAACGTCTTTTTTTTATTTTTTAATTTTCATTTAAGCTAGAGCTATTAGTATAGCAATAACAAAACGAAGTGAGAATTATAAAAGCTGCAGGAAGGAGGAAATTATTATGAGTGAATATATAGAAGTTTTTAAGAGGAGTGAAATAAAGTATCTCATAAATGAAAAGCAGTATGAGGAGCTTTTCTCATTTCTGCAGACTATGGCAAGGGTTGATGCTTATGGGCTTTCCAGAATAAACAATATCTATTTTGACACACCGGATTACAGACTCATCAGAACGTCCCTTGAGAAACCGATCTATAAGGAGAAGATAAGGCTCAGAACTTATGGAGAAACGAATAATAATACGAATTCTTTTATAGAGATAAAGAAGAAGTATGACGGTGTGGTTTATAAGAGAAGGATATCCGGAAGATATCTGGATACCTATAAGTATATGACAGGAAGAGGCGCGGCAGTTGATGATTCACAGATATCAAAGGAGATAGCGGACTTTGTGAGGCTTTACGATGGACTGAGACCTGCGATGACCATATGGTACGATCGGATCGCGATGGCAGGAATAGATGATCCAACGTTTAGAGTTACATTTGATAAGGATATCAGATGGGACGATAAGTGTCTCGACCTCAGATGGGCCGGAAGCAGAAAGAATTATATTCCGGAAAACAGAGGCAGAGCAGTCATGAAAGATGGGCAGTACATGATGGAAATCAAGGTGACAAATGCACTTCCGCTGGAGCTTTCAAGACGAATGAGTGAGCTCGGAATATTTCCGGTTTCATTTTCAAAGTACGGAAGAGCATATACACAGATGCTGCAGGAGAGCAGTGTAAATGTAGTTAAAGATTATCAGCGTATAGCTGTTAATAATAAAGATATAAGGAAAGGAGCGGTGGCGTATGTTTAATAAGATATTTTCTTCGATAATAAGTAATGGTGCATTTACAGGAAGTGAATTTGCTATTTCAACCATAGTTGCTATTATATGTGGTTTCATTATTGCCGGAACCTATATGATTAAAAACCGATATACTAAAAGCCTCGTGATTACGCTGGTGCTTCTTCCTTCTATCGTTGAACTTGTAATAATTCTTGTAAATGGAAATATTGGAACCGGAGTTGCAGTGGCAGGAGCGTTCAGCTTGGTAAGATTCAGATCTGCACCGGGAAGAGGCCAGGAGATAACAAGTATATTTCTTGCGATGGCAGTTGGACTTGCGACAGGCATGGGATATATAGGTATAGCGATTCTGTTTACAGTTCTTGTAACAATAATCAGTCTTGTTCTTAATCTTGTAAACTTTGGAGCTGATAAGAGTGGCGAAAGAACTCTGAGAATAACCGTACCTGAGAATCTGGATTATGAAGGCAGATTCGAGGATCTGTTTGAAAAGTACCTGAAGAGCTTTACATATGACGAAATAAAAACTTCGAATATGGGAAGCCTTTACAAGCTTACACTTAGTGTAGAGCTGAAGGCAGGTATCTCAACAAAAGAATTTCTGGATGAGATAAGGACCAGAAATGGGAATCTGGATATCAGTCTGGGCAGGATGATAGATAGTATGGATTCGTTATAAGGGACGGCGCCTGGTGTTCTTGCACTTTAGTACGACGCCATTCCCCTCGCTTGTCGGAAAGACAAGCTCGTGAAACGGCGTCATGATAAACTCGGGAGAGAACAAAAACGTACGGCGCCTGGTGCATAACGATAGAGAAGGAGGTAAAGGTTATGAGGAAACGGATGAGTATGATTTTGGTGATAATGATGATGGCGACGGTGGCTGCAGGCTGCGGTAAGTCGGATGAAACAGGCTTCAATACAAGTGATGTTTATGCTGAGCAGACAGAAACAAAATCTTCGGAGAAGGAAACATCAGAGAACGATACATCGGAGGCTGATTCCTCGGCTGGTAATTCAAATGATATGTTTACTGAGCGTGATATGGCGCAGGAGGCGGATCTGTCTGAGGCTGAGACACTTGCTGTTCAGGATGGTGAGGATCTGACTATAACATCTGAGGGAGTGTATGTTTTGTCAGGCTCTTCGAAGGATACAACTGTTTACGTTGAAGCAGGAGATGAGGATAAGGTTCAGATAGTTCTGGATGGAGTGAGCATAACAAATGAAGATTCTCCGGCTATATATGTTAAGAGTGCTGACAAGGTATTTGTTACGACTGCAAGTGGAACAGATAATACGATATCAGTGAGCCAAAGCTTTGTGGCTGATGGGGATACCAATCTGGATGGAGTGATCTTCTCAAAGGATGATCTGGTACTAAATGGAAAGGGCACTCTTTCAATTACATCAACGGATAATGCTGTTGTATGCAAGGATACGCTGAAGATTACAGGTGGTACTATTACAGCAGAGGCTGCCGGAACTGCTTTTGAAGCAAATGATGCAATTGAAATAGCTGACGGAAGTATTGAGGTTACCCGTTCTGTAGATGCACTTCATGCTGAAAATGATGAGGATGACAGCGTTGGTTCCATCTATATCGGTGGAGGAAGCTTCAATATGAACGCTGATGATGATACCATTCATGCAACAACAACAGTGCAGATAGATGGTGGTGATTTGACACTTACAGGCGCAGAGTGTATTGAGGCTACATCTATTCAGATAAACGAAGGCACCATAAGCATAACAGCATCAGATGATGGAATAAATGCCGGACAGAAGTCCTCTCAGCTTTCGCCTGTTTTTGAAATGAATGGTGGCGAAGTTACTATAACTATGGGAGCCGGAGATACAGATGGCGTTGACTCAAACGGTGATATCTATATAAATGGTGGTACGATAAGCATAAGCGGACAGTCGACATTTGACTACGATGGAAATGCTGTATATAACGGCGGTACTATTATAGAAAATGGAAAGGAGACCAACACTATAACTAACCAGATGATGGGCGGCCACGGAATGGGCGGCTTCGGTGGACCGGGTGGAACCACCCCCGGAGGTGACGGCGGTTTCGGTGGAGAGTTCGGAGATGAAGGAAGCTTCGGCGGACATAGAGGTCCGAGATAAATAAAAACTATGATTTTAACAGAGGCTGTTATATAATAAAGGGTGCCGGTCAGCCGGCACCTTTTCATATGTTACAAATCGTGGTGTGTAATTCACTGCTCGGGAAGGAAGAATTATTATGAAGATAATAGATATTTTGAACAAGAAAAATATGTCTCTCTCCTTTGAGGTTTTCCCTCCAAAGAAAGAAAGCTCATTCGAAAGTGTCGTTAAGGCTACTGAGGAAATCGCAGCGTGTCATCCTGCATTTATGAGTGTTACCTACGGAGCGGGTGGTGGAACCAGCAGATACACGATGGAGATTGCCAAGAATATTAAAGAGAAGTATGATGTTCCAAGTCTTGCTCATCTGACCTGTGTATCATCAAGCAGAGAAGTGGTTCATCAGAAGATAGAAGAGATGAAGGAGATGGGGATCAAAAATGTAATGGCTCTTAGAGGAGACCTCACTCCTGAGCTTGAAAATAGTGATCCTTCGACGTGGGAGTACAAGCATGCGACTGAGCTTGTTCAGGAGCTTAAAGAAAGAGGAGATTTCTGTATAGGCGTTGCCTGCTATCCGGAGGTACATCCTGAAAGTATAAATCAGAAGGATGACCTGCTTCACATTAAAGAAAAGGTTGATGCGGGTGCAGACTTCCTTACTACACAGATGGTGTTTGACAACAATCTGTTCTTTAACTTTATGTACAAAATAAGAGAGGTAGGCGTTACATGCCCTGTAATACCGGGAATTATGCCTATTACAAATGCAAATCAGGTAGAACGTGCAATTAAGCTTTCGGGTTCATTTATGCCACAGAGATTCAAGAGCCTTGTTGATTATTTCGGAAATGATCCGGATGCAATGAAGCAGGCCGGAATCGCTTATGCAACCGATCAGATAATAGATCTGTATGCAAATGGAATTACAAACGTTCACGTTTATTCCATGAATAAACCTGACGTAGCTAAAGCCATTATGAATAACCTGTCGGATATACTTGGAAAAGATTTCGCGAGATAAAATCTTGTAACTATGATATAATTCATACATTGTTTTAACTAAATACAAAAAAAGAGATGCGGTGCCGGATTTTATATCATCTATGGTATAAATGATGGGTAAAAGGGAAACAGGTGAAAGGCCTGTGCGAACTCGTCACTGTATCCGGGGAGCGAGCTGCCTTGTGATGTCACTGGGAAACTGGGAAGACAGATAGTGAGCAAAGATCCGGAAGCCAGGAAACCTGCCGATATTTCTGTACAGAAAACGTTTGAAAGAAGGTTTTCAAGTCACGAGTAATTGGCTGTACGTAATTAACTAGGAAGCTTATTCCTAGTTTTTCGTGTGTTTTTCTAATTGGTAAATAAATTACTCGTTCTTTTCAGAACGGGTTTTTTTATAGGAGGAAAAGAAATGAGAAAAAAACTAACTGCTGTATTAGCTGCAAGCCTTATGTTATCAATGCTTGCAGGCTGTGGTAAAGAGTCTGAAACTACTGAAGCTACGGAAGCTGTAACTACAGAAGCTGAGACAACAGAAGAGGCAGCTGAAGAAGCATCAGAAACAAATGCCCTTTCTTCTGAAGAGAAGGCGGCTGAGTGTGCTTCACTTATTGATGCTATCTACGTTCAGGAGTGGACTGAGGATACAGAGGAGCTTTGCAGGAAGGCAAAGGAGAGCTGGGACGCCCTTACTGATGAAGAAAAGGAAATGGTAGAGGGTGAAGAGGCTGATCCGGATTACTTTGGAAGAGATACAGGAGATGCTTCAAAGGATGATCCTCGAAATGGTGATGATATCGGTGAAAATGAGATACTGGTTGTAAGCTTTGGTACATCATTTAACGACAGCCGTGCCATGGATATCGGCGGCGTAGAAGCTGCTATAGAAAAGGCATATCCGGACTGGTCCGTAAGAAGAGCATTTACCGCTCAGATCATTATCAATCATGTTCTCGCAAGAGATGAAGAGAAGATCGATAATGTTAAGCAGGCTCTTGACCGTGCGGTTGATAATGGCGTTAAGAACTTAGTTGTTCAGCCAACACACCTTATGCATGGAGCTGAGTATGATGAGCTGACAGAAGCCCTTGCAGATTACGAAGATAAGTTTGACAGCGTTACAGTTGCAGAGCCGCTTCTTGGTGAGGTTGGTGAGGATGCAACTGTTATCAATGAGGATAAGAAGACAGTAGCAGAAGCTATAGTAAGTGAGGCAGTTAAGAGTTCAGGTTTTGAATCGCTTGATGCAGCAGCTGCCGATGGAACAGCATTTGTATTCATGGGTCATGGAACAGCACATACAGCCAAGGTCAGCTATTCGCAGATGGCTACTCAGATGGATAAGCTGGGTTATAAAAATGTTTTCGTTGGAACTGTAGAGGGTGAGCCGGAAGAGACAGCTTGTGAAAATATCATCGAAGCTGTAAAGGCAGCAGGCTATAAGAAGGTTGTGCTTCGTCCGTTAATGGTTGTTGCAGGTGATCATGCAAACAATGATATGGCCGGTGACGATGATGATTCATGGAAGAGCATGTTCAAGGCTGATGGATCCTTTGATACTATCGAATGTCAGATAGAAGGTCTTGGAAGAATTGAAGCTGTACAGAATCTCTATGTATCACATGTAGAGGCTGCTATAAATGAAGCCGGAATAGAAGTATCCTCAAGTGGTGAAAAGAAGGAAGCATCCGGAATGGAACTTGCTGACGGTGAATATGATGCATTGTTTGAAACAGACAGTTCTATGTTTAAGGTAAATGAGGCCTGCGAAGGCAAAGGAAAACTGACCGTAAAGGATGGTGAGATGACTATCCATATCAGTCTTGTTTCCAAGAAGATAGTTAATCTGTTCCCGGGACTTGCAGCTGATGCTGAGAAGGATGGTGCAGAGTTACTTCAGCCAACAACAGATACAGTTAATTACACAGATGGAACAAGTGAAGAGGTTTATGGATTTGATGTTCCTGTACCATATCTGGACAAGGAGTTTGATCTTGCACTGATCGGAACCAAGGGTGTCTGGTACGATCATAAGGTATCTGTTTCAGTAGTGGAATAATAGGCAATTAATATGAGAATTAATAGAAGGATAAAACTTTATATAATATCGGTTTTACTTCTTATTTGTATGCTTTCTATAGTCTCCTGCGGTAAGCAGGAGACTAATTCTTCAAGCGAGGAAGAAACGACTGTAACAGAGGCGGCAGGACCTGAAGTCAGATACTATGATATCTCCTTCGAAGGTGGCACCGGAAAGGCATATATCGAGTCTCCTGTTGAAGTGACAACTGATGGCTCAGACATAACTGCCTGTTTTATCTGGAGCAGTAAAAACTATGATTATATGATCGTAGATGGCGTCCGTTATGATAATGAAAATGAGGGTGGTTCTTCAACCTTTCATGTAAAGGTTAAGAGTCTGGAAGAGCCTCTCACGGTTATCGGTGACACTACTGCCATGAGTAAGCCTCATGAGATAGAGTATGTTATCACCTGGTTAGGAGAGGCGGTGGAAGGCGAGACAGGAACTCCGGGAGATAGTACTAAAGGGACAGAAACCGATGCGTCAACTGATAAGTCAGCTGAGAACAAATCAACAGACTTTGAGGCTGTAGAATTTCAGGATCAGGAACCGGTAGCCGAAGAGAAGCTGTCCTATGCTGAAGGCTTCCGCATCACGGACTACAAGGATTTTAAACTGATTCAGATAAAAAATTCTGGTAATTATGTCGTACTGGATGAAGGTGCTGAGGAGCCTGTGATCACATCAGGTGAGGCTGCGATCCTGAGAAAACCTCTCGATAAAACATATCTTGTGTCATCCTCGGTTATGGATTTTATCCGGGAATTAGATGCTATGGATGATATCAGTTTATCAGGAACAGAGGCGGATGACTGGTACATATCTGAGGCCAGGGAAGCCATGGAAAACGAAAGCATCCTATATGCCGGTAAGTACCGTGCGCCGGACTATGAACTGATCCTTTCGGAAGGCTGTAATCTCGCCATAGAGAATACCATGATCTACCATAATCCTGAGGTTAAGGAAAAGCTGGAGAATCTTGGAATCCCTGTTCTGATCGAAACCTCAAGCTATGAAAGTCATCCTCTGGGAAGACTTGAATGGATAAAGCTTTACGGCGTTCTTTATGATAAGGAAGAAGAGGCTGAAAAGTATTATGAAAGCCAGCTGGAAACAGTTGAGCCTATCATGAAAAAGGAAAAGACTGATCTGAAGGTTGTATTTTTCTATGTGGCTGACGATGGTTCAATAAATGTGAGAGTGCCCGGTGATTATATAACAGAGATGATTGAGCTCTCCGGAGGAAACTATGTTTTCCCAAGTGGGGCAGAAGATTCTGATTCGGATAATGGAACCATGAAGTCTTCAGTAAATGTTCAAACCGAAGACTTTTATGCAGTGGCCAGGGAAGCGGATATAATCATTTATAACAGTACCATCGATGGTGAGCTTGAGACCCTTGATGACTTCACAGAGAAGAATGAACTGTTCAAAGATTTTAAAGCTGTGCAGGAAGGAAATGTATACTGCACCGAAGCTGACTTCTTTCAGAAAACCACCGGAATGGGTGACTTCATGGATGATCTGAATGCTGTCTTTACGGGGCAGGATGGTCCCTTTGATTATTTGATTAAGTTAAAGTAAATATTATGAATAAAAAAAGAGTACTGATTTCATTTGGAATAATATTAACTTTGCTTCTTTTGCTGATTGTTATCAACCTATGCATGGGAAGTGTTATTATATCGCCCGGAAAAGTTTTCAGCACTCTTTTTTCTGGTGAAAAGGATGAGCTGAACTATGTGATCCTTTGGGAAATCCGTATCCCGAGAATTCTCGCAGCTGTAATCCTGGGTGGTGCTCTGGGACTCTCCGGATATCTGCTTCAGACATTCTTTTCAAATCCTATCGTTGGCCCCTTTGTGCTGGGTATCTCTTCAGGTGCAAAGCTGTCTGTGGCTATATCCCTGATATTTCTTCTTTCAAGAGGAGTTCATATCTCGAGCCTTGGTATGATACTTGCGGCTTTTGTTGGGGCGCTTCTGGCTATGAGTTTTGTTCTGCTTCTTTCCCTTAAGGTTAAAAACTCAAGTATTCTGGTTGTGTGCGGAATACTTATCGGATATATCTGTTCTGCCATTACTGACTTCGTAGTAACCTTTGCAGACGATTCCAATATAGTAAATCTTCATAACTGGTCTATGGGAAGCTTTTCGGGAATCAATTCCAAGGATGTGAAGATCATGTCAGTTGTGATACTCGCCTGCCTGGTATTTGTTTTCTTTCTTTCAAAACCTATCGGTGCATATCGTTTAGGAGAAAGCTACGCAGCAAATATGGGAGTAAATGTAAAGGCACTTCGAATCGCTCTGATACTTTCCTCCAGCCTGCTTGCTGCAACTGTGACAGCATTTGCGGGGCCGATATCATTTGTGGGAATTGCAATCCCTCATCTGGTTAAGTCCCTTAGCCGAACATCATCTCCATATGTGATGATTCCAGCATGTTTCCTGGGTGGAGCAGTGATAACACTTTTTTGTGATGGAATAGCAAGAACTGTATTTGCTCCGACTGAAGTAAGCATAAGCTCTGTGACTGCATTTTTCTTAGTGCCTGTAGTTATCGTGGTTATGCTTAGAAGAAAAAAGATAGGCGAGGTGAAGTGATGGATATACTTAGAAGTGAAAACCTGGCCATAGGATATAGCACTAAGCTTATTGAAGAGATAAGTCTAAATGTTAAGCCCGGGGAGATAGTGACTCTGATAGGTCCAAATGGAAGCGGAAAGTCTACGCTGCTGAAAACCCTTACGGGAAGCCTCGCGCCAAAGGGCGGAACTATCTATATCGGTGATAAGAATATGGAGGAGCTGTCCTTCAAGGATATGGCAAAAAGCATGTCCATGGTTATGACGGAGCGGATCAGACCTGAGCTTATGACCTGTCGGGAAATAGTTGAAGCAGGAAGATATCCATATACAGGATATATGGGAATACTTTCCGAAGAAGATAAAAAATCAGTAAGGGAGGCCATGGAGCTTACCAATACTGAGACACTTGCCGATATGGATTTTTTGACTCTGAGCGATGGCCAGAGACAGAGAGTTCTGCTGGCTAAAGCTATATGTCAGGAGCCGGATATTCTGATTCTTGATGAACCTACTTCTTATCTGGATATAAGGTACAAGGTTGAGATATTAAAACAGATCAAGAACTTTGCAAAGAAGAGTCAGGTGGCAGTTATCATGTCTCTTCATGAGCTGGAGATCGCCATGCGTGTTTCCGATACAGTAGTCGCTCTGGGAGAGGGGCAGGTTCTGGGAATCGGAACTCCGAAAGAGATATTCAGAGAGAACTTTATCAGAAGGCTGTATGGAATCCAGGGACAGGATATATCTGAACTGGGATCTGTGCCCTGGTTCTCGGAAGCTGATTCGGAGAGAAGCACTGAGAGAGATTATGAGAATGCACGGTCAAAAGATTCTGCCACGAGAAAATCTCCGAAGGTAATTATGGTGCAGGGCACCATGTCAAATGCAGGCAAGACTCTGGTGGTTGCAGGACTTTGCAGGATATTTGCAAATGATGGTTACCGGGTGGCTCCTTTTAAGTCTCAGAATATGGCACTTAATTCTTATGTAACGGAAACTGGTGAGGAGATGGGAAGGGCTCAGGTGATGCAGGCAGAGTGCTGCAGAACCATGCCTCAGGTCTGGATGAATCCGATTCTGCTTAAGCCAACAGGTGAGAATGGTTCGCAGGTTATGATCCGCGGAAGATCCATAGGAAATATGAGCGCCAGGGAATACTTCGAAAGAAAGACTGATTTTCTTCCTGACATTTTGGAAGCCTTTGAACGTCTATCTGAGACGGCTGATATTATCGTTGTGGAGGGCGCCGGCTCTCCTGTGGAAATGAATCTAAAAAAAGATGATATCGTGAATATGGGTCTGGCTGAACTGTTGGATGCCCCCGTAATTCTGGTTGGAGATATTGATAGAGGTGGAATCTTTGCCCAGCTTATAGGAACCCTGGATCTCCTGGAGACTTCCGAAAGAGACAGAGTGAAGGGCGTTATTGCAAATAAATTCAGAGGCGATAATACACTGTTTGATGATGGTGTGAAGATCCTTGAAGAAAAAGGCAGGACTGCGGTTCTCGGTGTCGTACCATTTATGAATCTGGATATTGATGATGAAGATTCTCTGGCTGAGTCACTCCTCAGGTCTGATATAAGTGAGGATGCAAAGCTGGATATAGCAGTGATCAGACTTCCATATATATCAAACTTCACGGATATTTATCCCTTTAAAGAAGTGCCGGAGGTATCTGTAAGATTTGTAAACAGCAGCGAGGAACTGGGTGATCCAGATTTCATCCTGATTCCGGGCAGCAAGAATACCATCCATGACTTAAGGTGGATAAAGGAGAACGGTCTTGATAAGCAGCTGGAGAAGCAGAAGGAAAAGGGGACTATGATCCTCGGCATCTGCGGCGGTTTCCAGATCCTCGGAAAAAGCATTAAAGATGTGGATGCAGTAGAAGGTGGAGGAATGGAAGAAGGCTTGGGAATGCTTCCGGTAGAAACTGTTCTTAGTGCTGAAAAAAAACAGCTTCTATTTAATGGTTCGGTGGTGGCATCTGATGGACTCCTGAAGGATATGGAAAGTATTCCTGTAGAAGGCTACGAGATTCATATGGGAGAAACATCCCTTACGGGAGACGCGAAGGAGTTTACTTCAGGCGGCACCGGATACTACATGGAAAATGTTTTCGGCACCTATATACATGGTTTTTTCGACACTAAGGAAGTGCTTTCCCGATTCATAGATATTCTGGCGAAGAGAAAGGGTGTTTCCATAGATACATCCTCCATAGTGGGATATAAAGAATATAAAGATTCCCAGTACGAGCTTCTTGCGAAGGGACTTCGCGAGGCTCTGGATATGGATAAGATATATGAGATTTTAGGATTCTGAAAATGTTAAAACAAGATTTATTCTCAATTAAAATAGAAGAACCGGACAGGGCAGTATATGACCTGGTTAAGAGAAAATGGGATGCGCTGGCAAAGCCTCTGGACGGGCTGGGTGATTTTGAAGATATCATCTGCCGGATCGGAGCTATAACAGGTCATGTTCCGGAGGAACTATCGAAGAAGGTACTGGTTATCTTCTGCGCTGATAATGGGGTGGTCCGGGAAGGAGTATCCCAGACCGGAAAAGAAGTTACGGGTATGGTGGCATCTCTCATGGGAGAAAATGCAAGCTCCGTATGTAGGATGACTAAGAATTATCCTCTGGAGATAATCCCTGTGGATATAGGGATAGACTCAGACGAGACTCCGGCGGGAGTACTTTCCAGAAAGGTTCAGCGCATCACAGGAGATATACTTAAGGAGCCTGCCATGTCTGAGGCGGACTGTTTGAAAGCTATCGAGACCGGTATAGATATTTCAAAAATGTGCAGGGAAAAGGGCTTTCACATAGCAGCCACCGGGGAAATGGGAATCGGTAATACAACCACTGCTACAGCTCTTTATGCAGCCCTTACAAATGAAGCCCCTGACGAGATAACAGGAAGGGGAGCAGGTCTGTCCGATGCATCTCTGGAATATAAAAAGCAGGTGATCCGTGATGCGCTTATCCTTCACGGTCTGGATAAGGAAATTTGCACTTCAAAAGAAAAGACCCTTGAGGCCCTAAGATTAGTAGGTGGATTTGATATAGCAGGACTTACAGGTTTTTTTATGGGATGCGCCATGAACCATCTTCCTGTAGTCATAGATGGATTTATCTCTGCTGTTGCAGCACTTACAGCTGAGAGACTCTGTCCGGGAGTAAGAGACTACATGATAGCATCTCATAGAGGTAGAGAAACAGGATGCATGAGAGCGCTTAATCATCTTGGACTGAAGCCTGTGATAGACGGCTCTATGGCTTTGGGTGAGGGAACCGGAGCAGTTATGATATTCCCGCTTTTGGATATGGTATTTGACCTATTCAGCAGTGGAACTTCATTTGCAGATTCGGATATAGAGCAATATGAAAGATTTGAAAGTTAGAAAGAAGAAACAGAATTGATTTATTTCTTTGTTGGACAATCGAATACCGGAAAATCGGAAAAAGCAGAAGCACTTGCTATGACATTTGGACTGTCCCACAGGCTTTACATAGCAACTATGAAGGTTATGGACGAAGAGGGAGAAAGAAGAGTTAAGAGGCATAGAAAGCTGAGGGAGGGAAAGGGTTTTGAAACTCTGGAAATTCCAATAAGGATCACGGAGGTGATCCCGCAGATCGAAAATCCTCTGGATACAGTGGTGCTTCTTGAATGTGTCTCAAATCTGGTGGGAAATGAGATGTACGATGATTCCGCGAGAACCGGACTGGACGAGGAGCAGTTTGCAGAAGAAATAGTGAGTGATATAAAGCTTCTGGGTGATTCGGTGGCTGAGCTGATTGTAGTTAGTTCGGTGTATGAGGTAAAGGAAGAGTATCCGGAAGAAACTCTGAGATATATCAGATACCTGGATAGAACAAATGAAGCAATAAAAGGAATCGCAGATAAAGTTAAAGAGATAGGACAGAAGGATGAAAATATTTAGATGGATTGCTGTTTCCTTCAGCATGTTTTCCAGAATACCGATGCCCCGCTTCGAGTGGGACGAAGAAGATATGTCCCACAGTCTGACATTTTTTCCGTGGATTGGGGCTGTTATCGGACTTCTGACCTATGGGGCAGGATGTTTATATTATGAATATGAACTGCCATTTTGGGCAGTGGGTGCGCTTATACTTCTGATCCCAATTCTCGTAACCGGTGGATTTCATCTGGACGGCTATATGGATGTGAAGGATGCCCTTAGCTCCTATGCGGATAGGGAGAAAAAGCTTGAGATACTTAAGGATCCAAATGTAGGCTCCTTTGCCATAATCGGAATTATCTGCAGAATCATTATGACCATGGTCTCCATATGTATGATACTGCTTTATGGAAATTACCGAAGCCTGATGGTGTTGTCGCTTATCTTCTGGAATGCCAGATGTCTCTCCGGTATAACATCCATGGTTTTTCCGAAGGCAAGGAAGAGCGGCATGCTTTATAGTGAGACAAAGGAAGCTGGAAAAACCATTCCTGTATGTTTGATCATACAGCTCCTTCTTGGAATTGGACTTACTATCTACAGTGATTACAGACTGGGGATACTTATGACAGCTGTGGGAGGACTGCTGGTTCTCCTTTACAGAATGAAAACCAAAAGGGAGTTTGGCGGAGTGACAGGAGATACAGCCGGTTACTTCATCACATGCTTTGAAAGTGATATGTTCCTGCTGATGGCAGTGCTTCTCTGGGTATTTAGGAAGTATGGTTTATAGGGGGGCTTATGGGAAAAATGATAAAAAAGGTTCTTATACTGAGGCATGGAAAGACAGAAGCGAATATCGAGAAGAGGTATATTGGTTCCAGGACGGATATTCCTCTAAGTGCAGAGGGGGTAAATGGAGTTGAGGCCGCATCGTCTTATATAAGACAGGAGGCAGGAGATAACATTTTTCTTGTAAGCAGTCCCTTGAAGAGAGCGGTGCAGACGGCTGAGCTTCTTTTCCCTGGAGAAGAAATACTGCTTAAGGATGACCTTAAGGAAATTGACTTCGGAGATTTTGAGGGGAAGAATTACCAAGAGTTGAAGGACAATCCGGATTATCAGAAGTGGATCGACAGTAATGGAACCATGCCATTTCCAAATGGTGAGGATAGAGCCGGAATTATAGAGAGAAGTGTGGCAGCATTTGAGACAGTTCTGGCTGAGGCTGGAGAAAAAACTCCGGTTATTATCTGCCATGGGGGGATTGTTATGGGAATCATGAGTTCCCTTACCGGAAAAGAATATTATGATTTTATGATAGGAAATATGGAAGGCTTTTTGCTCTCCGTGAGCTTGGAAAATGAGAGAATTATTGATATATCATATAATAGCATTAACCCTTAGTGTCATACTGGACAGATTAGTGGGTGATCCCTACTCACTGCCGCACCCCGTCAGGTGGATAGGAAGCTTTGTGGCTTTTCTGGAAAGGAAGATGAAGAAGAAAAGCATTGGCTCTGGACTGCTTCTAGCGATTGTAGTGATGATTACGTCTGTGATATTTACGGGTGCTTTGATGTTTGCTTCATACAAGGTGCATCCGGTGCTGGGGATAGTAGTTGAAATGATACTGTCATGCTACTTTCTTGCGGCGAAGAATCTCTATGATGAAAGTATGAAGGTGTATAGAGCATTAAAGGCGGATGACACGGAAGGAGCAAGAAAAAATCTTTCCATGATCGTGGGACGTGATACTGCCACGCTGGATGAGGAATGGATCGCGAAGGCTGCAGTGGAGACTGTGGCAGAGAATACTTCGGATGGAGTTATAGCTCCGCTTCTTTATATGGCAGTAGGTGGCCCGATCCTCGGTGCTCTCTATAAATCCATAAATACCATGGATTCTATGCTTGGCTATCATAATGAAAAGTATGAACAATTCGGAAAGGCGGCAGCCAGAATAGATGATGCAGCTAACTTCCTTCCCTCCAGAATAAGTGCACTTCTTATGATATTAGCTGCCCGGATTTTGGAAATGTTTGATAAGTCCTATGATGCAAAGCAGGGCTTCAGGATATGGAAGCGTGACAGGCTGGCACATAAAAGTCCCAACAGTGCCCAGACAGAAAGCGTAGCGGCAGGTACTTTAGGACTTATGCTGGGAGGAAGCAGCACCTATGGTGGAAAGACGGTGGAGAAACCGGTAATTGGAGATGAGATAAAAAAGACGGATGCAGAAGATATAAGGAAGGTGAACCGTCTGATGTTCGTTACGGAAGATGTGGCTGTGAGCCTCTTTCTGATGGTTTCGCTGATTGTTGTTCTGGTTATCTGAGAGGGAAAGACAGGTTTTCACATGAATCATGGTGGAGATGTATACGGAAAAAATATAATATATGATTTTTCAGTCAGTCTGAATCCATTTCCTCCCAGTGATGAAATAATTCAGGCAGGAATCAGAGGACTGCATGAATCGGGAAGATATCCTGATATCATGCAGAGAAGTATCAGGAAAACCATCTCTGAAAAGGAAGGTGTTTCCGAGTCATGCACCTTAGCAGGAAATGGTGCATCAGAACTGCTCCTTGGGATAGTAAGATATATAAAGCCTGAGTCGGCTCTGCTTATGGAACCCTGCTACAGCGGTTACAGATATGTGCTGGATTCTCAGAAAGGCTGCCGGATCATCAGCTACAAGCTGAAGGAGGAAAGCGGCTTTATTCCGACACTTGATGATATAGATAATATGTGGCATGAGAAACCGGAGCTTATAATACTTACAGATCCCTGGAACCCGGGTGGAAAGAATATTCCTGATGATTTCCTAGAAGCTTTTTTGGAAAGGGCAGACAGGGAAGATACCTGGGTGATCATAGATGAAAGCTTCCTGCTGCTTTCAGAGAAAGCACTGGAGGAAAGAAGCTTAACTAAGAAGGAACTATTAAGAAGGTTTCCGAAAACCATAGTGGTCACGTCATTTACCAAATTTTTGGCACTTCCGGGAATCAGGATGGGCTATATGGTTGCCAAGAGTGAAGTAATAGATGGTGTGAAGCACTGTCTTCCAGAATGGAATCTTTCCATACCTGCAGAATATATAATGGAGGTCGGAATAAGTAAGGCCGGTGATAGAGAATATCTGAAAAGTGTCATCACGAGGATTCGGGAAGAAAGGGAGTATCTGACTGGAGAACTGAGACAGCTTGGATTCAAGGTCTTTGACAGTGACTCCTGTTATATATATTTCGCAGGAGAAATCAGACTTGGGAAAAAGCTCATAGATGAAGGGATACTTATCCGGGATTATAATGATACAGGATATTACCGTATAGGAATGAAGACTCACACAGATAACCAGTATCTTATCCAGAAGCTTACGGAAGTGGTTTCAGGTGGGCTGGAAACTAATTAAGGGAAACTAAGATGGGAATAGAAGATTTAAGAGTTAATAAGAAATGGATGGATGCGGCAGTTATCGAAAAGAAGAGCTTTGAGATAATAGGTGGAATCCTGGAGGAAAGAGGGATAACTCTTCCTGAAAAGGAGGCGCCGGTAATAAAAAGATGTATCCATACTACTGCTGATTTTGATTATGTGGACACCCTCAGATTCAGTGATGGAGCGGTGGACACCTTAAAGAAGCTTATCATGAACGGCGCGGATGTTGTGACGGATACCAACATGGCTCTTACGGGAATCAATAAGAATCGTCTGGCTAAGTTTGGTGGAACAGTTCATTGCTATATGGCTGATCCAGATGTGGCGAGAGAAGCAAAGGAGCGGGAGCTTACCAGAGCATTTGTCAGTATGGAACGTGCCATGAGAATGGATGGACCTGTAATCTATGTGGTGGGAAATGCGCCAACTGCACTCATATCTCTGATGGAAGCTTCGGTGAATGATGGATACAGACCTGCATTTATCATTGGGGTGCCGGTTGGTTTTGTAAATGTGGAAGCAGCCAAGGAGCTGGTTCTGGAAAGTGATCTGGACTATATAGTTAACAAAGGCCGAAAAGGTGGAAGCAATGTGGCAGCTGCTGTCTTCAATGCAGTTTTATATCAGTGCGATTGATAACATTTGGATTAGTGAATTTTGAACTGACTTATAAAAGAGAAAAAAGATGGAAGAGAAGTTAAAGAAGGGATTTACAACAGGAAGCTGCAGTGCGGCAGCGGCGAAGGCCGGAGCCTATATACTGCTCAGCAGAAGAAACAAGGAGAGTGTCACCATAGAGACTCCCGCGGGGATTACTTATAATGCCGAGCTTCTGGACATAACCAGAGGCGAGGATTATGTGAGCCTGGCTGTTCGTAAATATTCCGGAGATGATCCGGATATAACAAGTGGAATCCTGATATATGTTAAGACGAGACTGATTCCTGATGGTAAGTCAAACGTGATAATAAAAGGCGGTAAGGGTGTTGGTGTTGTGACACGCCCGGGGCTTGATCAGAAGGTTGGAAATGTTGCCATCAATTCAGTACCTCGTATGATGATGGAAAAAGAAGTAAGAGAAGTTATGGATATCTTTGACTCAGAGGATTCATTTGAACTGACTGTATCTGTTCCCGAAGGAGAGAAGATCGCGGAGAAAACATTTAACCCCAAGCTTGGAATAGAGGGTGGCATCTCCATAATCGGAACAACCGGGATTGTGGAGCCTATGAGTACCAGAGCGATTCTGGATACCATCTATGTAGAACTGAGACAGCTTAAGGAAGAAGGGGAGACAGTTGCGGTAGTGACTCCCGGAAACTATGGGCAGAAGTTTCTTCTGGATGAATATGGCTACGATATAGACAGGGCAGTGAAATGCTCTAACTTCGTGGGCGACACCGTGGATATGGTGAGAAAGCTTGGATTTCAGCAAATGATATTTGCGGGCCATGCTGGAAAGCTTGTGAAGGTATCAGGTGGGATAATGAATACCCATTCCAGAGAGGCGGACTCCAGGATGGAACTTATGGCGGCTGCGGCGGCAAGGTGTCACGTAAGTGAGGAGGCTCTGAATCAGATACTGGACTCAGTGACTACGAAGGAAGCCTGCGAGATTCTGAAAAAGATCGGAATAGAGAAGCAGTGCTTCAAATATATGGTGGACAGGATAAAGTATTATCTGGAAAAGCGTGCTGAAGGCGAGGTTAAAGTCGAGAGCATGATCTATATGAATGAGTATGGTGTGCTTGGAAAAACGGACGGGGCCGAAGAACTTTTGGAGAAGGTAAAGACAGGGAAATAGATAGGAAATATATAAAGGAAAAAAGTATGGTTCATTTTGTTGGAGCGGGACCCGGTGCACCGGATCTTATAACTGTAAGAGGAAAAGAACTTTTAGAAAAAGCGGACGTAATTATCTATGCCGGAAGTCTGGTGAATCCGGCGCTGCTTGAGTATGCGAAGGATGGAGTTGCTACTTATAACAGTGCTGAAATGACACTGGAGGAAGTTTGTGCCATATTTGTCGCGGCTGCAAAGGAAGGAAAGGATGTGGTGCGTCTTCATACAGGGGAACCCAGTATATACGGCGCTGTTAAGGAGCAGATGGATTATCTGGATAAGGAAGGAATTCCTTATGATTCATGTCCGGGAGTCAGTGCCTGCTTTGGGGCAGCAGCGTCACTTGATTTGGAGTATACACTTCCGGGAGTTTCTCAGACGCTTATAATCACCCGGCTCCAGGGGAAAACTCTGGTTCCGGAAAAAGAATCCATGGAAAGCCTGGCGGCACATAATGCCTCCATGGCGATCTATCTGAGTGCCGGAATGCTGAAGGAATTATCAGAAAAGCTGATAGCCGGCGGATACGAAAAGGATACTCCTGCAGCTATAGTTTATAAAGCTACCTGGCCGGAGGAAAAAAGGATAATCACAACAGTTGGAAATCTGGTAGAGGCGGGAGAGAAGGAAGGTATAAAAAATATCGCAGTGGTTCTGGTGGGAGATGCCATATCCTCCACAGATTATGAAAAATCCAGACTTTATGCTGCGGATTTTACTACAGGTTTTAGAACGGCGAAGTAGGATAGAAATATGGAAAAAAGAGCGATAGCATTTACAGATAAGGGCAGAGAAATAATTGAAAAACTAAATGAAGAATATCAGAAAAAGGGCATGGAAGGTGTTGCTTTCTATGACAAATCATTCTCTGTAGAAGAGTTTGTCAGTCGGGCATTTGAAGACAGGGCATGTCTTATCTTTGTGTCTGCAGTAGGGATTGCAATTCGTTACATTTCCAAATATGTAAATGATAAATTAAAAGACACCTCCGTGATCGTGATAGATGATAATGGACAGTTTGTGATACCCATTCTTGCAGGCCACGTGGGCGGTGCAAATAAGGTGGCCCTTACTATCGCCGAACTGCTGGGGGCCGTGCCGGTCATAACAACATCAACAGATGTAAATGATGTCTTTTCGCCAGATTTATATGCGGTGGAAAATAACCTGAGGATCGAAAACCGAGACGGGATAAAGAAGGTATCTGCAAAGGCGGTGGAGGGAAAGGCTGTTAGACTTTCGATTAAAAGCTTCCCGCCGAAGGAGCCTGTGGATGTTCTGGTTTCAGATGAGAAGGATGCAGATCAGGAATATTCCCTTCTGCTTTCACCTAAGCCCTATGTTCTCGGCGTGGGAACTAAGAAGGAAAAGGATGTAAAGGAAGCTGAAGAATATATCCTGTCAATTCTGGAGGAGAGCGGGATTAAAGTCGACGAAGTTTATGCTCTATGCTCCATAGATCGGAAGGAAGAGGAAGAGTGTCTGGTGCATTTTTCCAGGAAGTACAGGATCCCATTTATAACATTTGATGCAGAGCTTTTAAGTAAGGCAGAGGGAGAGTTTTCTCATTCGGATTATGTTCAGGAAAAAGTTGGAGTGGGAAATGTCTGCGAGAGAGCGGCAATCCTGGGGTGCAGGAATAAGGGGGAACTGATAGTTCCCAAAAGAACCGGAGAAGGAATAACTGTGGCGGTGGCGAAACGTAGCTGTCAGTAAGTCAGAGGACAAAGGGTAGGATATCATATGGATGGATTTATATATGTAGTTGGAATCGGTCCCGGAAAAGAGGACGGGATTACAAAAGAGGCAGAAAGGATTCTTGAGGAGTCGGATATTATCGTTGGATATAAAACTTATATCCAGCTTGTGAGAGAGAGATTCCCTCAAAAAGAGTTCTTTGAAAATGGAATGACAGAGGAACTTGAGCGTGTCAGAAAGTGTATAGAGCTTGCCCGCACAGGAAAGAATGTGGCACTTATCTGTAGTGGCGATTCAGGAGTTTATGGCATGGCTTCTCCTATGCTGGAGGAAGCAGGGAAAGCAGGCTTTGATAATGTGAAGGTTATTCCGGGAGTGACAGCGGCACTGAGTGGTGGTGCCCTTCTGGGGGCTCCTGTGGGACACGACTTTGCTGTGATAAGTCTGAGTGACCGGCTGACCTCCTGGGAGCTTATTGAAAAGAGACTTAGGATGGCGGCAGAAGGGGAGTTTGTCATAGTGCTTTATAATCCTTCCAGTCATAAGAGAATTGATTATCTCGCGAAGGCCTGTGACATCCTCATGGAGATACTGCCGGAAGAAACAGTATGCGGTATAGCGAGAAATATAGGAAGAGACGGTGAGGAAAGCCAGATCATGACTCTCAGGCAGTTAAGAGAAGAGCAGGTGGATATGTTTACCACAGTATTTATCGGTAATTCGGGAACTAAAAATATCGGTGACTACATGGTGACACTTAGAGGATACAGAGAATGAAAAAACTTTTGATATTAGCTGGTACAACTGAAGGAAGACTTCTTTCTGATAAACTGGAGAAGGCAGGTGCAAGGCATATGGTATCCGTGGCTTCCGAGTATGGAGAGACCATGATGGAAGAGGCTGAGTACAGAACTGTCCGGACAGGAAAGATGGATGAAGGTGCCATGGCAGATTTTCTGAGGCAGGAAGGTTTTAGTGAGGGAGACTATCTGGTTGATGCAACTCATCCCTATGCAAAGGAAGTAACGGAAAATGCAAAAAACGTGGCTCTTAAAAAGGGACTAAAGTATATCAGGGTAGCGAGGGAAAGTGTTTGCATTCCTGACTCGGACAGGACTTTTGTTTTTGAATCTGCAGAAGAATGTGCCAAGGCTTTAAAGGATGTTAAAGAACCAATCCTTTTAACAACAGGCAGTAATAAGCTGGAAACCTACGCTGAGATTCTTTCTCCGGAGACACTTAAGGAAACTTATGTACGTGTTATCCCGTCACTGGAAAGCATAGAGAAATGTAAATGTGCAGGCTTTGAAGAAAGCCATATCATAGCTCTTCAGGGACCCTTTAGTGTGGAATTAAATAAGGCGCTGATAAAGCAGTATGGGATTAAACATCTGGTTACAAAGGAAAGCGGAAAAGCAGGAGGCTTTGCAGAAAAGATAGAGGCGGCGGAAAGTTGCGGCATCTCAACCTATGTGATAGCAAGACCTTCTGAAGAGGAAGGTATGGGGATTTCTGAGGTGGAAAGACTACTCATAGCAGAGATGGGTTTAAAAACTGATGAGGTTGAGCTTGTTCTTGCGGGAGCTGGAATGGGAGCTAAGTCTTCTATGACAGAAGAAGTGATTGAGGCAGTTAAAAAGGCAGATGCAGTCTTTGGGGCAAAGCGTCTTCTAGAAGGTATTGAGAATAAGGCTTGCTACGATCTGTTTCGGGCAGAGGATGTAATGAAGGTTATTTCAGATCATCCGGATTACAGGAAGAGTGTGGTTCTTTTCTCAGGAGACAGCGGCTTCTATAGTGGGGCGAAAGCCTTTCTGAAGGATATGGAAAAGAGTTTCAAGGGTCTGGAAAGGGATGCAGATGTAAGCTTCAAGATTTCAGTTCTTCCCGGAATATCCAGCGTGTCATTTCTTGCTGCAAGACTGGGAGAAAGCTATGAGGATGCAGGAATCTATAGTCTGCATGGAAGATTCAGTAAGGAAAACCTAAATGAGGTTCTTTGGAATATAAGATACCGTGAGAAAACATTTGTCCTATTTTCAGGTGCGCAGGATGTAAAAAGTCTGGCATGTGAGATGTTGGGACGGGGAATAGATGGAGAGATAAAACTGGGAATCAATCTATCATCAGAGGATGAGGAGATAGTAACTCTCACTTTGGATGAGGCGGAGAATTTCGAAAAGAGCGACAGCATAATTGGCTTTATCCGCAATATGAATCCTGAGAGAAGACCATTACTTCCGTATTTTAAGGATGAGGATTTTGTCCGTGATAATACTCCTATCACTAAGGAGGTTATCCGTCACGAGAGTATCAAACGCCTTGAGTTAAAAGAAGGTGATCTGGTCTTTGATATCGGTGGAGGAACCGGTTCCGTTGCAATCGAGATAGGAAGCCTGCATCCTTCCATAAAAGTTTTGACGATTGAAAAGAAGAAGGAAAGAGTGGAGATACTCAGGCAGAATATTGAGACACATCATATGGATAATGTGCGTGTGATCGAAGGGGATGCTGACGAGGTACTCCGTGAGGATAAATCTGTCTTAGTGGGTGGTAAGACAAAACCGGATGCTGTTTTCATCGGAGGAACCGGTGGCAGGCTGGAAGAGATAATCAGTATTATATCCGGGATGGGTACAGGAGTACGTTTTGTGATAAATGCTGTAACCATTGAAACAATGCAGGAGATAGAAAGAGTGATCGCAAAAGTAGTTCCGGAGAATTGCAGGGCGGTTCAGATAGGAGTCAGTAACCTGGCTGAGGTTGGAGCTTATCATATGTTCCGGGCTGAGAATCCGGTGATGATTTATTCTTTTGTACTATGAGAGCGTCTAATTACTGATATATTGATTTTTGAATTTTTGGTTTATTTATATGAATACTAAAGCTGACAAAAGTAGAATTTATTTCCCAAGAATAATGATAGCTGCAGAAAGAAGCGGATGTGGTAAGACTACATTTACCTGTGGCTTACTTCAGGTGCTTAAAAACAGGGGTAAGAAACCGGTATCCTTTAAGTGCGGCCCGGATTATATCGATCCTATGTTCCATAAAAAAGTACTGGGGGTACCGAGTACTAATCTTGATCCGTATTTTCTGGATGAAAGTGGCATAAGGGGGCTTTTATGTGACAGGGCAATCGAGGGAGACTGCGGAGTTATCGAAGGAGTTATGGGAATCTATGATGGGATAAATGTGGATTCTGATAGGTTTTCTTCTTATGCGGTTTCTGACTGTTCTGATACTAACATCATTCTTATGGTGAATGGCCGGGGAGCATCGAGGACTCTGATCCCCATAATAAAGGGAATACTTGCTGAGGATAAGAGCAGGCGGATACGGGGCATAATCCTTAATCAGATAAGTGAGGCTATGTATCAGAGATTAAAGCCTGTACTTGAAGAAGAGCTTTTGTCAGCAGGCTTTGAAGTACGGGTTGTTGGATTTCTTCCGAAGAATGATGACATCAGTATAAGCAGCAGATATCTGGGACTGAGTCTTCCAAGTGAGATTCAGGGACTTCGGGAGCAGATAAACCTTATGGCAGATATGATAGAAAAGTATACTGATGTGGATGCCATACTGGAGCTGATGGAAGGTAGTGGAGATTTAGAGACTGGCGTTACTTTTGCTGGGGAGGAAAGCGAAGCAGAGTCAGGGAAACGACTCACTCTTGCAGTGGCGAAGGACGAAGCATTTTGCTTTTACTATAAGGAGAATATAGAGGCTTTTGAAAAGAGAGGAGTTAATATAGTTTATTTCTCGCCAATTAGAGATAAGAAGCTTCCGGAGGGGGTGTCTGGATTACTTTTGGGAGGCGGCTATCCTGAAGAGTATGCAAAGGAATTATGTGATAATACCTCCATGCTGGAATCCATAAAGAATGCTTTAAATGCCGGACTTCCATGTATAGCTGAGTGTGGAGGTTTTATGTATCTTCACAGGAGTATTCAGACGAAGGATGGGGAGGTATATCAGATGGTGGGAGCTATAGATGCTGCGGCTCATTATACAGGTCATCTGGTTCGGTTTGGATACTTTAGTGTGAGTGCTTGTGAGAAGAAAAGCTTTCAAGGACTTGAAGGCATGAGGGGACACGAGTTCCATTATTTTGACAGCAGTGATAGTGGAAGGGATGCGCTACTTGAAAAAACATCTACTGGAAAGAAGTATCAGGCAATGATAATAGATGAAAAAAGAGTGATGGGATATCCCCATCTGTATTACAATTCCAGTCCTGGTTTTGTAGATGATTTTATCAGGGTTATGAAGGGAGATGCTAAATGAGTGGTGTAAGTAACAGCTCCAGATTTTTTGCAAATAAAGACTGTCAGTATTATCCCTGCCATAAATGCAGTATTGATATCAACTGTTTATTCTGTTTCTGTCCATTATATCATTTAGACTGCCCCGGCAATTATACAATTACGGAGTCTGAAGGTGGACCTGTAAAGAACTGCAGGGATTGTGTATTTCCACATGTTCCTGAGAATTATGATAAAGTAATGGATATACTGAAAAAGAAAAACAGACTAGTGGAGGATTCTATGATACGAGACGAAATAATAGAAGAGTTATTTAGTAAACAGGATATAAAATACCGTGATTTCCAGGGGAAGCTTATCCCTCCGAAAACCGTGGATGACATGATCGGAGTCAGAACTCCGGAGCTTAGAAAGTATGCGAAGGAACTCCTGAAAAGAGATGATATAGAAGAATTCTTGGCGATACTTCCACATCAGTATTTTGATGAATACCAGCTGCATGCATTTATCATTTCCGCAATGAAGGACTATGACAAATGTATGGAAGAGCTTGAGCGTTTCCTTCCCTACGTTGACAACTGGGCAACCTGCGATCAGCTGTCTCCGAAGATATTCAAAAAGCATCGCGTGGAGCTACTGGAGCATATAAAGGAGTGGATAGAAACTGATCGGACATATACTGTCAGATTTGCCATAGGCATGCTGATGGAACATTTTCTTGATGAGGACTTTGATAAGAAGTATCCGAAGATGGTAGCAAAGGTCCGTTCCGAAGAGTACTACATCAATATGATGAGAGCATGGTACTTTGCAACAGCACTTGCGAAGCAGTATGATTCCATCATTCCATATATCGAGGAAAAGAAGCTGGATAAGTGGACTCATAACAAAACTATCCAGAAGGCTGTGGAAAGCTATCGCATAACTCCGGAGCAGAAGGAGTATCTGAGGACGCTGAAAATCAAGTAAAAAACATTTGTAATTGCATCGGTTGACCGATATAATATATGTAAGCATATGATGAAAGGAGGTCTGTGACATGTTGATCAATGAAATACTTAAAGAAAAGAATATGACTAAGTATCGTTTAAGCAAAGAAAGCGGTGTGCCACAGGCAACCGTAAGTGATATATGCAGCGGAAAAGCTGATCTTGAGAAGTGCTCGGTGGGCACTCTGTTTCGCATCGCAAAGGTTTTGAATGTTTCGATTGAAGATATTCTTGAATCTGATGATAAAAAATATAGAAGTTCATTTGAAACATTTAAAAGTAATACATGTCATCATGTAAAGGATATGGGAGATATAGACTTTATGCTAAATCTTCTGGAGAAGGATGATATTCGTAAGTATTACAAAAGACGTTGGTATCCTGAAGCACTGTATCTTCTTGCTATGCTGGATTACTTATCACGTGTTAATAATGTTCCGATTTGTACAAGATATGATGATATACGTGCCCATAAGCTAAAGTCACCTATCTATCCGGTGGGAGTCCTTCTCACCAGTGAGATTATGAAATCTGACAAACCAAAGAAAACGGCGGAAAAGGAGGCAATCCCTGAGTTCAAAAGATTCAATATCATTGAGAGCGAGGTGAGGAATGTTGTCTGATAAACGCTTTACAAAAGAAAACTTGGATACATATCTTAAGGAACTGGCAAAAGAATTCAGAAAACGAAACGGAAAGGATACTCCTGCTGAAATAATACTAATAGGTGGAGCTTCAGTTATTATCAATTATGGTTTCCGAGAGACGACATATGATATGGATGCGATAATCAACGCTTCATCTTCTATGAAGGATGCTATAAATTCAGTGGGAGATAAGTATGATCTTCCGAATGGTTGGATGAATGATGACTTTAAGAAAACAGACTCTTATACACCAAAGATTGAACAGTATTCAAAGTATTATAGGACTTATTCAAATGTATTGTCTTTCAGAATGGTGACCGGAGAATACTTGGTGGCGATGAAGATGAAATCGGGACGAAAGTATAAGTATGACAGGTCAGATATTATTGGTATATTATGGGAGCATGAAAAAACAGGTAATCCGATCACGATAGATAAAATCAAACAGGCAATCTGCAATCTTTATGGAACTTATGATTCCATATCAGAAGAAGTTCGTCAGTTTGTCGAAAGTACGATTGATGATGGAGATTATGAAAAACTGTATTCCCGTGTTCGTCAGTACGAAGCGGAAAACAAAGAAAATATACTTGAATATCAAGACAATAAGCCGGGAATCATAAACAGCGATAATGTAGATGATATCATTATGGCTCTTAGAAGAAGAAAAGGAAAAGATGTTTAGTGCGAAATATAAGGAAATTACATTTAAACAGTGGAGGTTAAGTATGGGGATAGTAGCAGGCTTTATGGTGCCGCATCCGCCGATGATCGTACCGGATGTCGGACAAGGAAGTGAGAAAAAGGTAAAGGCAACGATCGATGCTTATGATAAGGTTGCGAAGGAAATAGCAAGGATAGAACCTGAGACGATTATAATCACAAGTCCGCATGCAACTATGTATTCGAACTATTTTCATATATCTCCGGGACAGAAGGCAGTGGGGGACTTCGGTGATTTCAGGGCTCCGAATGTAAGCTTTGAAGAAGAGTATGATTATGAACTGGTCAATAAGCTGGTTGACATAACATTTGAAAGCTCGTTTCCTGCAGGAATAGATGGAGAGCGTGAGAGAAGGCTTGATCACGGAACAATGGTGCCTCTTTACTTTATCAGAAAGTTTTATCATGGCGGGAAGATAGTGAGGATAGGGCTTTCAGGTCTTTCTCTGATAGACCATTATCAGCTGGGGATGTATATTAAGGAAGCAGTGAATGAACTGGGACGAAGGGCAGTATTTGTTGCGTCCGGAGATCTCTCTCATAAGCTGCAGGACTATGGCCCATATGGGTTTGCTCCGGAGGGGCCGGTATATGACGAAAGAATAATGGACGTGGCAGGACGCGCAGCCTTCGGTGAGATGCTGGAGTTTGATGAGGAATTCTGTGATAAGGCAGCGGAGTGCGGACACAGATCCTTCGTGATAATGGCGGGTGCATTTGACGGAGTGGATGTACAGGCAAATGTATTTACCCACGAGGATGTTACCGGAGTGGGATACGGAGTATGTTCCTTCTATCCAAAGCAGATAAATGATGATGGTATCAGTATGGATGAAAACGTATACCGAAATCCTGACAGATGCTTTCTGGATAAGATATCATCAAGGCTAAGTGCTGAGTCAGAGAAATCGGATGGCTATGTGAAGCTGGCACGTGCGTCAATGGAAAGCTATATAAAAGATGGAAAGAAGCTCAGTATTCCTAAGGATATACCGGACGAGATCATGCAGGTTCTTCCGAAAGAGATATTCGAGAAAAAGGCCGGTGCATTTGTATCGATTCATAAGAACGGAGAATTGAGAGGCTGTATAGGAACCATCGCTCCCACAACTGACAGCGTTGCTCAGGAGATAGTTAATAATGCGATAAGTGCGTCCACAAGAGATCCGAGATTTGAACCTATAACAGAGGATGAACTGAAGTGGCTGGAAATAAATGTAGATGTTCTGGGTGAACCTGAGGATATCGACAGTAAGGATCAGCTGGATGTTAAACGTTATGGCGTAATAGTAAGCTGTGGTTATAGAAGAGGACTTCTTCTGCCGGATCTCGAAGGCGTGGATGATGTAGATACACAGGTTTCCATCGCAATGAGAAAGGGTGGAATAAGGCCGACAGATGATTACACGCTTCAGAGATTCGAGGTGATTAGACATGTCTAGATGTCAGGTCTGCTTCAGACATTGTGATATAAAAGAAGGCGAGATCAGCTTCTGTGGTGCCAGAACCTGTAAGAATGGTGAGATAGTGGCGGCAAACTATGGAAGGATAACAGGACTCGCTCTTGATCCCATAGAAAAGAAGCCGCTGTCAAGATTCTATCCCGGAAGTATGATCCTTTCTGTTGGAAGCTATGGCTGCAATCTTCGCTGCCCCTTCTGCCAGAATTCTGATATATCCTGGTCTGATATGGCGCTGTTTTTTTCGAAGATGGATGGATCAAAACTGGAAGACGTGGGGGTGGAATACATTTCTCCTGAAACGCTCGCAGAGATGGCTGAAGGCTGTAAGGAAAGAGGCAACATCGGTGTTGCATTTACCTATAATGAACCGATGATAGGCTACGAATATGTGCGTGACACAGCAAAGCTCGTACATGAAAAGGGTATGAAGAACGTTCTTGTTTCCAATGGCACTGCCGAGGTAAAAGTGCTGGAAGAAATCCTTCCGTATATTGATGCGATGAATATCGATCTTAAGGGATTTACAGATGAGTATTACGGTGACCTGCTGGGTGGAAACAGAAGGATGGTCATGGACTTTATTGAGAGAGCAGTGAAGGACTGTCATGTCGAACTGACAACTCTTATAATACCGGGTGAGAATGACAGTGAAGAAGAGATGAGAGAACTTACTGAATGGGTGGCCGGGCTTACTGATAAAAGTGGCAAGATGATCGGGAAACAGATACCGCTTCATATATCAAGATTCTTTCCACGCTTTCATATGACTGACAGAACTGCAACTGATGTAAAAAAGGTTTACAGACTGGCGGAGGTGGCAAGGGAAAGACTGGAATATGTTTTTACAGGAAATTGTTAAATGCTATTGATTTCTCAGGTTTAATAAATCCAGTTAAGAATTTGATAAGAATTTAATAATCCTTCGATAAAGAAGTATTTTTCGAAACCATATATACTTGCAATATAAGATGACAAATGTTGCAAACAAATATGGTTTCTTTTTATGAGGAGAGTACGATGAAAGAACAGAAGAACATACTTAGAACTGAAAAGCTGTGCAAATCATTTTCGAATGGTGGAAGACAGCAGCACGTGATCAAGAACCTGGATATGGAAATAATCGAAGGGGATTTCACGATAATAATGGGAGCTTCCGGATCAGGGAAGTCAACGCTGCTATATGCACTTTCGGGAATGGATAAGCCATCCATGGGAAAGGTTCTCTTTAACGAGACTGAGATTCAGGACTATTCGAATGATCAGCTGGCTGTCTTTAGAAGAGGAAACTGCGGATTTGTTTTTCAGAGTGTATATCTCTTAGATAATCAGACGATCCTGGATAACATTTTAACCGGAGCTCTAATAGTTCAAAAGAATTCAAAGGAACTGGTGGAAAAGGCAAAGGAGCTTCTGAAGAAGGTCGGAATAGATGAAGAGATGTGGAATAAATATCCTAACCAGTTATCAGGTGGTGAGTGTCAGAGAGTAGGAATAGTCAGAGCACTGATAAATGATCCTAAGATTCTCTTTGCTGACGAACCTACAGGACAGCTTAATTCAGCTTCGAGTCGTGATGTACTGGATATCTTCTCAGAGGTTCATAAGAACGGACAGTCAATAGTGATGGTAACACATGATCTGAAAACAGCACTCCGTGGAACCAGAGTTATCTTCCTTCGGGATGGTGGAATAGTAGGCGAGTATAAGATGCCGGCGTATGGAACAGATGAAACACTTGAGCGCCGCGCAGGGCTGCAACAGTTTTTAGATGAGATGGGATGGTAATTATGAAAATATTAAGATTATCACTATTCAACATAAAAAAGCATAAAAAGGATTCCATTATCCTGATATTCCTTATCATGGTCAGCGTTCTGTTTATGAATGTTGCAATAATCAATAATAAAAAAGCTGGAATTATTATGGATAAGGCTTTTGAAGATACCGGCTGCAAGGATGCGGTATATCTGTTCTATGAAGATCAGTTTAGGACTGAATTTGATGAGGTATTTGAAGAGGATGATCGTATTTCAAACATAGATAAGTTTGAAATGCTTTACCCTGATAGTAATGCGGCTTTAAACCGTAAAGGAAAAGATGGGTCCCTCACTAATTTCTATGCGTCCTTCATAACAAAGGAAGGCGAGGAGAAGATATCGAAATTCAGTAAGGAAACAACTCTTTCTGATGATGAGATTGCTGCTCTGGAACATCCGATCTGGCTGCCGCACTATGTGGGGATGAATCTTGGATATAAACCCGGAGATACATTTGTTATAGTGCATGGTAATAAAGAATTTGAGTTTCAGATAGCAGGCTTTTATGAGGCGGCACTTCTTTCAAATGACTATAGGAGCTATAAATGTGTAGTGACGGACTCGGACTATGATATCCTCGCAAAAGATCTTGAAAGAGTGATAGTTTTCTCCTTTGATGTTAAAGAGGGGGTTATAGATAGCTATAATGATTCCGGTAAATTATGTGATGAGATTGAAAAAAGAGTAGAAGAGAAGGCCGGAAAACCGATAGAAACCACTTTTCATAATAACTATGATGATAAGAATCTTGAAGCGGATAATACAGCCAGCGTTATAGTAATTATGATGGATCTTATCGCTATGGTTGCAGCAGTTGTAATACTGTCATCTGTTATTGTAATAAGACACAAGATAACCAATGATATAGATGATCAGATGCAGTCTATAGGTGTACTTGAGGCGCTTGGATATAGATCGAGAGAAATATCTCTCGCCTATGTTTATGAATATCTGACACTTAGTATAATCGGTGCTGTACTGGGGGTGATCATAACCTTTGTAACGGATCCTTTTATGACAAAGCTTCTGCAGTCATTTCTGGGACATAAAGGAAATGCGGGCTTAGGCATATCCGGTTTAGTACTTCCAATGATAGTCATAATTCTTATCGTGCTTATCACAGCACTTCTAAAAGCAAGAGTTATAAAGAAATATCCTCCGGTAGTTGCATTTAGAAAAGGAATCAAAACACATCACTTCGGAAAGAACAGGCTTTCGCTTGATAAGACGAGATCTGATATAAACTTAAGACTTGGTTTTAGAAATATAATCAAAAATAAAAAACAGAATATCGGTATATTTATCTGTATCCTTTTATCAGGCTTGTCTATAACATTTTGTGTGATGGTTGCTGATATATTCCGTGATGGAGGAAGTGGATTCAAGACCTGCTGTGGATATGAAAGTGGTGATTTTTATCTTACATTTGAACCCGGAGTAACCAGTGATGAGATAGCTGAAGAACTTTATTCATATGACGAAGTAAGAAAAATTACAGATATGCATGTTCAAGCACTTACTATAGTTGGTGACTCTGAAATGAATATTCAGGCAGTCTCATATAAGGATTTTAAAGAGACTGAAAATGTATTTGTAACCAAGGGAAGACTTCCGGAACATGATAACGAGGCAGTACTTAAAAAAACCATAGCCGAAAATCTGGGATATGAGATAGGTGACAGTATCATTCTTCGAGGAAAAGGAATAGAAAAAAGCTATATAATCACAGGCTATACCAATACTATAAATGATACAGTACTTATCACACTGGATGGTCTTAACAGAGTATATCCGATCAGTGAACATGGCTTGACAAATGTTTACCTAAAGGAAGGCGCAGATGCAGAGGCATTCAGAAAAAAGATAGAAGAAAGATATGGGAAAAGCACTGAGGAGCTTATGAAGGAATCGTCTTCGGACGGAACAGTTGAAGATCGTATCAGGGCTAAGGCAGAGCAGCAGATGGCAGTTCTTGCATCAGAGTACGGAGTAACAAATGCAAACTATGCCATAAAAATCGGTGATAAGATGATAACCGGCGGAACATCAAAGCTGAGGCTTTCGGAGATAACTACGCTTGATAGTCTTATTGAATCCTCCATAGGTTCGATATCAAGACTTAGTACTGTATTCTCTTTAGTAGTTACGATAGTGGTTGCTGTTATCATCTCTGTAATACTTAACTTCCTGATCGACTCAACGATCAGAAAGCAGAGAAAAGAATTCGGTATAGAGAAATCCATGGGATATACCTCCAAGGATATCAAGAAGCAGATCGTAAGCAGGATCATGCCGATAGCAGTCCCTGCCGTTATCGCAGCAGTGCTGGTAACAGTTCCGCTTACGGAGAAGTTCGAAGTGATCGCATTCGGCGGCGGAGCTCAGCCGAGATACTGGCTGCTTATACCTGCGGCTGTTGGAATTATGGTGTATGTATATGCTTCTGCATATCTGTCAGCCGGAAAGGTTAAGAAGGTATCGGTTACGGAGTTGATGACGGAGTAACTATCATTTATTCAATATAACAAATAATTGTGTGAGGATTTCATAATGAAAAGAAAAATAAAATTAGTAATTACAGGAATAAGTGTACTCAGTTTACTCGCCATCAACTCAGTAACAGATAAGGAGAGTGAAAGAGGAGTTGATGTGGTTTATGCTTCTGAGAATTCGAATGATAAAGATAGCGAGATGATTGACGGCTGGAAGCAGGATACGGACGACACTACCTACTGCGTCGCTTCGGTCAGCAAGGTGTATGTAACAACTGCTGTGATGCAGCTGGTGGATCAGGGCAAGGTGGATCTGGATGCGCCGGTTACTGATTATATAAATGATTTTAAGATGGCGGATGAGCGGTATAAGGACATCACAGTTCGTATGCTCATGAATCATTCATCAGGACTTATGGGGACAACATTTAAGGATGATACTCTGATAAATGACAATGAATCGGATTACGATAATATCGTTCTTGAGAGCCTTGCTACCCAGCGTCTTAAGGCTGATCCGGGTGAATATTCAAGCTATTGTAATGATGGTTTTGCGCTTCTGGCGATACTGGTAGAACGAGTATCAGGGATGGATTACACAACATATGTTGAGAAGAATATATCTGACAAGATTGGGGCCACATCTATCGGAACGGCTGATAGTATGTATGAGAATGAAAATCTTGTGGATGTATATTCGAATAAAAAGTGTTACGGAAAAGAGTACTGCATGGATTTTGGTTCCGGTGGCATTGTTTCAAATGCAAAGGATACCTGTGAATTCGGAAGTACATTTTTCAAGGGTGATAACAGGCTGCTTTCAGAAGAAAGTAAGGATAAAATGAATGCGCTTGCAACTAAGTCTCCTTATGGCAGTTACGGACTTGGTTGGGATGAGGTCAGCATAAAGCAGTATGAAGATGCAGGGGTGAAGGTTCTTTGTAAGGGCGGAGATACCATGAACCAGCATGCGAATCTGATGGTTGCACCGGATGAAGAAATAAGCATTTGTGTAACAACAAGCGGTGGATCAAGTGGTTATAATAAGGCTGTTTGCGAAGCGCTTATGAATATTGCACTTGAAGAGGAAGGAATAGAGATAGAAGAACTTAATGCTCCGGAGGTAGAGTTTAAGCCTGAAGTACCTGAAGAGTTTAAAAAGTATGAAGGCTACTATTCATCAGTTTATAGTGGTTTTGTGGAAGTTTCATTTCCTGATATGAAATATATGCTTCTTAAGACCGGAACAGATACAACCTCCGAATCATATTTTAAGTATACGGATAACGGTTTTGTAAGAGTGAAGGGAGATATTGAGTCAGACAATGTTAAGGTGGATCCGGAATATGCCTGCTATACATTTGAAGAAATGAATGGTGGTATCTATGTAGTAGCAGATATGATTTCAAATAATAGTAATCTGGAGAACAACGAGAATACCGTGATTATAGCAGAAATGATGGCCCCGAATCCTGTATCCGAGGATGTGATCAGTGCATGGAAGGAAAGAGATGATATAAAATATGCTATAACATCAGACAAGTATTCATCGTATGTTTATGATACGCCGTTTACAGAGATCTATACGTTGGATAACTCAGGATATGTACTGGTCACAATGGATATCGGAATGAGGATTCTCAGAATAGTTGACGAAAATACGGCAGTCGCCTATACAACAATTCCGGGGGATGCCAGCAGAGATGTATTTGATATAAGTATTAACGCTGATGGCTCTATCAGCACAACCATAGGTTATTCATTTGAACCTGTGGATAGCCTCGATAAGCTGACAAAGGATGTTAGTAAAGTAGACTTAAAGAGCGAAGATGCTGCCTGGTTCGGAATTGATGACAGCCTTGCGAATACATCTATTTCCATTGACCGACCGGCGAACAGTGCAATATTTGCATATGACAAATATGGCGATGTGGTATATAGTAGTCATATGAAAGATTATGGCGATTCAATACCACTTCCAAAGGGAGGATACCTTGTTTTCCTTGGAGAGGATGGTGGAAGTGCGAAGATCGATTATGAAGGATAATTTATGAAGAAAGCATTTTTGGTAACCAGTCTTCTTTTACTGTCAGTACAATTAGTAGCCTGCGGCGGTAAGGAAAATGATGATAATACAACAAAAAATGAAAGTACAGAAACAGCATCCGTAAGTGATGCAACCTCGGGCGAAGCTGTGGAAGAAGCTACTGAGACAAGTGCGGTTGTTCCTGCGCCTGTAACTATAGAGGGCAGACCGGAAGAGCAGGGAGATATGACCCCTCAGCATCAGTATACTCTGGCAGATGTTCACGAGGTTGATGGAAGACAGGGCGTTGCCTGCGGTGATGGATGCTTTTATATAAGCGGAAGTACAACTCTTACAAAATATGATGAAAACTGGGAAAAGGTTTCTGAGGCGGAAGATCCTTTTAAGGGTTTTGATAAAGAGGTAAATCATATCGGTGATATCGATGTTTATGATGGGAAAATATATGCCGGCGTTGAGTACTTCATGGACGGAGAGTCAAAGAATATCCAGATAGCAGTCTATGATGCTGAGACTTTTCAGCTTAATGAAACATTTATGTTTGCCGAGGATAGCGGCCAGACTGAGTGCTCAGGAATCGCAGTGGATCCGGATTCAAATTCTATATGGATGACCTCCTGGGTCGGTGATGAGAGCGGAAGATATCTCTATCAGTATGATCTTGAAAGTGGTGCGTATAAGGGGAAGGTACATTTGCAGTGCCCACCACAGTGGCTTCAGGGGATTGCATACTATGATGGAAGTCTTTATATGACGGCTGATGATGGAACGGCAGATGTGGGTGAACCGGACCATGTTTACAGAACAAAGATAGAGGAGGGTTCGACAACAGCTACAGTTGTGCTTGAGAGAACTCTTGATGATGTAACTCTTCAGGGAGAGATAGAAGGGATATCTTTTGATAAGACATCGGGACAGATGCTTATCAGCTACAACCGTGGATCTCAGATCGTTCTGGGAATGGTAAAGGGATATTACGAAGGTTATACTGAGGAGATACATGAGGTATTTGTTTACGATATTTCCGATGCTGAGAATGGTACAGAGAAAAAGATAAAATACGAAGATTTATTCACTGAGGATGTTGATGATGTAACAGGCTGGAATCTGATCCTGGTCAATAAGGATAATCCGGTTCCTGATGACTACACGGTTGAACTGACTTCTCTTTCGAATGGGAAGCAAGTCGACTCACGGATCTATCCGGCACTTCAGGTTATGTTTGACGATGCGAGAGAAAGCGGAATTGATCTTTTTGTAAGAGAAGGATATCGAACCAGGGAATATCAGCAGGCTATTATGGATGAAAGGATTCAGGAATATCAGAATCAGGGTAACTCGCCGGAAGAAGCGGAGGCGCTTGCACTTCAATATGTGGCAGTTCCGGGAACCAGCGAACATGAGCTGGGAATCAGTGTGGATATAAATGCAAACAGCAACGTAAGCTCCGATGACGTGGTTTATGGCTGGCTGGATGAAAATGCATACAAGTATGGTTTTGTAAAACGTTATCCTGAAAACAAGATCGATATAACAGGAATCAATAATGAACCGTGGCATTATCGTTATGTAGGACAGAAAGCGGCAAAAGAAATGAAAGAGATGGATATGTGTCTTGAGGAGTATGTAGCATATCTATCTGAGTAAAACATAAAAGGCATGCCTTGATTGGCGTGCCTTCAAATATGTGTAAAAAATAATCCCAGTTACGCTTATATACTAAAGAAAAAACGAAGGAGTATAAGCTATGTATTGTGAATTCTGTGGAAATAAAATAGTAGAGGGAGCGGTTTTCTGTTCTGTGTGTGGAAATCCTGTGGGTGGTAATCCTGTGAGTGGCGGCCAGAACAGAACCAAGGTTACGTTTCCTGCATATGATAGTGCAACTATGCCTAGTAATTCAAATATGTCTGGTAGTTCGAGTATGTCTGGCGGAGCTGCAGGCACGAGAGTTTATGCTCCTCAGCAGATGAGCGTTGGAAAGAAGAATAAGAATGCAAAGAATGGTAAAAAGGTGAAGGGTGTAAAGTCTGCGGCTAAGAGTCGTTTTAAGAAGAGAATCATTGCGGTTGTTGCTGCAATGGTATTACTTGTCGGCTCTATAGGTGGTTATTTTATATGGCGTTCTATGAAGAATGATAAAGACGAAGCATACTTCAAGCCTTTTGCTTATGAGGATATAGAGTTTCCTGAATCAGGTGATGCCTACATAAAGAATGAGCTTATTCTTACCGGAAGTAAGGATTCAAGCTTTAAGAAGATAAAGAAGCTGGCAGAGGAAATGGCTGGTGAGATAGTCGGCTATGTTTCTATGAGTAATGATTATCAGATCGAGTTTAAGGATGAAAAGTCCAAGGAAGATCTGGATAAGATAAT
>JAEEGL013117249.1_pt1 | contig 39470 bp, 36 predicted proteins | sample 9134231 | NCBI WGS metagenome assembly JAEEGL01 (sample SAMN16246548, study PRJNA631951) | gut metagenome | biome: gut microbiome; feature: rumen; material: fiber-attached | host: Bos | place: Iran: Karaj | collected 2018-10
AAGCCAAGGTCGATTTCACCGAACTTATGGGCGCCGAAATATATCTTTATCTTAACATCGGCGGCGGCGTAGAAACTCTTAAGGGCATCATTTCCGAAGGCACCAACCTTATCGCCCGCGTTTCCTCCCAGTCCACCGCAAAAGCCGGCGACGTTATCAAGATCGCCGTTGATACCTCCCGTATCCATATATTCGATAAAGAAACGGCGCAGGTCATCGTTCACTAAAAAAACAAATAAAAAGAGGCGCTTTTGCGAGCGCCTCTTTTTCTTATACTGTTTTATCTTGACTGCAATTCTATCTCGCAGACAGTCGTTTTGCGGTAAGCTGCAGCACGTAGATCAGCGCATCGACGTCTTTGCAAAGGTCGCGCGTTTCCGCGTTGTCTCCGGCGACGTTCTTTATTTCTTCACCGAAAGCGTTCAGGCGGTCGACCGTATCGCCGCAGTATTTTATTTTTTGAGCAAGCGAAGGATCGGCGGCGCCGAACTTTTCGGCTTCTTGCAGGACGTCCGCGCAGATCGCGGATATTTTTTCGGCCTGCTCGCCTGTTATCGACTTATACATATCTTTAAGGCAACTCAGTTTGCGCTGCATCTGCCGCATAGCCGCCGCAACGGTCGCTTCGCACTTATAACTCTGCACGGAAGGTTCGCGGAACGCGCCCTTCTGTATCTCGTACTGATAAGTATAAGGATATATGTTCGCAAGCGAGAAGATCGCCACGCCGTCCGCGCCGCATTCGCGCACCTCGGTCATCTGGTGGGCAAAATTGCCCTGCTCGGTCTCGCTGAACGCGGCTATGCCCGTGGAATAGAAGCAGTTGCCGTTGCAGAATCCCGCGTATACGCCCGCGTCTTCGCGAACGTAGGCGTTATCGGCGCTGTAGGTCATGGAGAACAGCTCGTCAATCCAGCCGTTCTTCGCCCAGGAGCTCATATCCTGGAAGATCGAATCGTGCGCCATCTTTACGTCGGGATACGTTGCGGCGGAGATCCACAGATCCGGCTTTATCGCAAGCACTGCGTCGCGGACTTCTTTTACAAAGCTCGAAATGATGCCGCAGCGGAAATCGATCCACGCCTTTTGCTCGGCGCTGTTTTTTGCAAATTCGCGCGGGTCGCCGGAAATACCCGTCTCGGCGCGGAACCCGGCGATGATGTCTTCGTTATATCCGAAATCGGAAACACCGTCGATATAATTCAGTTCCGGGAAACGTATGTAGTCGAGATGTATGCCCGCAAGGTCGTATTTTGTAACGAGCTCGCGGTATACCGAAAGCACCGTGTCGCGGCATTCCTTGTCGTAGGGGTTCAGAAAGACGAAAGACGCGTTTTCGTGGTAATAGAAGTAGTTCCTTCCCTTTTTGTCCAAAAGCAGCTTATCGGAGAATATACGCGCCAGCTCGCTCGTGTAGCTGTCACCCTGCGTGTATCCGACAAAGAAGTTTTCTACCCAGGCGTGTATTTCTATGCCGTATTCCCTGCCGATGCGTATAAACGCTTCCAAAGCGTCGTAATCGCCGTTCACGGAGGGATGTCCGACTCCGTCGACGTCTACAAATCCGACGCAGTTGCCGTCGTACCATGTTTCAAGATAAAGAGCGTTGACATTAAGCGATTTCAGCTTTTCAAGAGTTTCGCGCACCTGATCGTCGTTCTTTTCGTTGCTGCGGTACCACATCGCGCGGTTTTCGTAAGCGTAGGTCGGAATGAGATCGTAATCGATGAATTTAAGCGCGAGCGTTGCTTCGTCCGCCTTCGAGGCGGCGGCGAGATAATCGTATTCTTTTAATGATTCATCGGCGCCTTCAAGAAGCGACTTCACGTGCCCGAGTTTTTCGCTGACCGCGGCATAATCGATGTTTGCGAAATCAAGCAGCGCTTTTTCGTATCCTTCGGAAGCGCGGCTGTATTTATCGTACGCGGCGGTGATCTTAAGGTCCGGAGTGCGGACTATTATAACTTTTTTCGCTTTTGTATCGAGCGCGGCTTTTTCTCCGAGTATGTATATTTCTTTAAGCAGATCGGCGCTTTTGCCGTGGCCGGAAAGCACGAATCCGCCTTTCGGCACCGCGGAGTTTCCGGAAAAGCTTTCGCCCGTTACCACTCCGTCGGCGTCGACGATTATTTCGTATCCGTAAACGTTCGTCCCGGTGGTCTTCGCGTTTTTATACACGATAAGCTGATCCTCGCGGCGCACGGAGTTCATGCCGTTGTAATCAAGCAGATTCACCGAATAATCGGAGGACAGATGAAGAGTCGCTTCGGTTCCCTCCTTTATTTCCAGCGCAGCGGAATATGCGGCGTTATCGCGGTGAACGCTTATAACGTAACCGTTTTCCGGTATGCTCGCGTCGCCCTTATTAAGCTCCACGGAAACGACCTTGTTATCGGCGACGACGATCTCCGCGCCGTATTGGTTCGTTTTGGTAGAAGCGCCGAAATCGTGCGTGTAGAGTACGCAAACGCCTTCCGGCTGGCGAAGTCCGTCGATAATATCCACAATAAACGTCGCGCCGTCGATCTTAACGTATTTTTCCGCCGTTGGAACGAAATCGGTATAAAACGTGTCGGTATGGTCGCCGGCGTTGATCCCGGAATATTTTTCCATGGCTTCCTCCCCCGCGAGAGTCAGCACGAATCCGTTTCCGTCCGGGATAAGGGTGCGGTCGTTTTCGCCGGATACCGAAGCAACGTAGCCGTCGACGACGACGATATCTTTGCGGGGCATACCGTTTACGGCGGGAGTCACGCGGGAAACGTAGTCGACGTCGTAATAATACACGCCGCCTGCCGAAACGTTCTGCAGATTTGAGTTTGCGGAGGTGAATTCGATCACCTGACCGTTTATTACCATAGAAGGAATATCGCTGTAGCCGTTTGCTTTGTCGAGCGAATTAAGCATTATTTTCGTGCCTTTCTTAAAATAGTATTCCGAATAAGCGTTATTGTAATCGCCGCAGTAGATCAGCTTTGCTTCGCCTTTCTGCGGCGCGGATTCCTCCCCTGCGGGAGCGATATCCGTTATTTCGTAGCCGTGCGAGGTGATCTTTTTAAGCGTAACCGCGGTAGCGCCCGCGGGGAACCGCGCGGCAAGCTGATAATCCTCGGTGATAAGATATATCCTGTTCTCACGCGTGGGGGAAAGCGGGTCCACGATATTTATACGACGCGTGGAAACCTGCCCCTTGTCGGTCACGGTAAAGTTTGCGTAGGAGTGTTCCTCGTATCCGTTGACCGCCATATCGTATCCGGTCACCTCGGCTATGCTCCCTTCGCCGCAGCGCACGTTTTCCAGCGCGGCGTTCGGCACCGAAAGCACGAAGCCGTTTACGGGTATTTCGGCGGAAGAAAGCCCGCTTTGCTTTTTTATAACGGAGAATTCGTCGCTGTTCCCTTTCCGGAGCAAACCTACGGTTATAAGCGTTCTGCCCTCCGCGCCCGGCGCCGTTACGGAATATTTTCCGTTCTGCGTATAGTCGCGCGTGTAGAGAACGACGGCGTTTTCGGGATATTCCTCCGTATTCATCTTTTCGGCGGTAAACGTATTTTTGCCGAAAGTAACGCTAAACGCGAAACCCATTCCCGGGTCAAGCTTTTCGCCCGCGGACGATTCGCTTCCTCCCCCGCCGCAGGCAAACAGCAGCGGCAGCAGCAGAAGTACGGCGGCTAACAGCGCGGTAAATTTTTTTTGGATCATCGGTTTTCCTCCGGAATGCAAACGTTTTAGCTTATACTATGATACATTTACACGCGGTTTTTGTCAAGTAATATAAGATAATTGATACATTTTTTTATTAAAGAATCTTTACATTATTATCTTCTTGTGCTATTATAAAGTTGAAAAATCACAAAAAACGTTACGGAGCGTAAAAATGATAACCAAGAATCTTGCAAACGCGCTTTCGGATATCGGCTTTACCTACGCGGACGGCGAAAAATCCGCATCCGCGCACTGCTACGCCGTATACGGCGGATACCTTGTTTCCGCTTATGAGGACGGCGGTAAGAAAAAGGCGTATTTCAGTTTCCGTTTTAACGAAAACGAGGAAAACGCTATAAAGCGCTATGATATGTCCGAACAGTTCTCCGCGGAGACGGAGGAATTCGAAGTTACCGATTACGAGCTTGGCGAAGACGGTCTTAAGGTCGTCTGCGGCGGCAGTATCGCGACTTTTCTTAAGCTTATCGACAAATGCGTTTCCATGCTTATAGAGCACGACATCAAGGGCGTGGAATACTGTTCCTCCTGCGGAAACAAGTTCGGCAAGCGCAAGCCGAAAAAGGTCACCTACGGCTGTGACGAGCACCTTATGTGCGAGCGTTGCGCGATAGAAGCGCTTGAAGAATACAACAACGCAAAGACCGAATCCGCACATAAGGACGCGCGCGTGCTTCCCGGCATAATCGGCAGCGCGCTTTTCGCGCTGCTCGGTTCTGCATTGTTCATAGCGATGTATTGGTGGCTTTGCCCCGCCGTTATGGGGAACGGCACAAGCGATATCCGCTATATCGTTTGCGCGGCGGGAGCCGTGGTTGCCGCTTTGACGTTTGTCGGCTACCGTCTGTTCTGCAAAAAGATCAGCGCGGCGGCGTATATTTCCGTTTCGGTCTTTTCCCTTCTGTTCACTGCGGCGGGACAGTATCTCGGCAGCGTGCTGCTGTTTTTGAAGATCAACCCCTCCGGCACGGTATATCCCTGCTCCGCGCTTTCAAACAAGGCGTTCTGGCTTATCCATCTTCGCAACACCATCCCGGCGGACGCGGCGGATCAGTTTGCGGATCAATCCGGCGTTTTCTACAAGCTTTTAGCGATAAGCGCGATGTTTGCGGCGGTCTGCGCCGCGATACTCCTGCTTTCCCTGCGCGACAAATCCATTGCAAGGAAAGAGCCGCTTAAAGTCGAAACCATCAGCGTCGCCTCTTCGAGCCCGAAGGAAGAGCCGGAAGACGCCGAATAAAACAAAAGGCGGAGCGTTCCGCCTTTTAAGTTTTAAGTTGAAATTAAGTTTTGCATTTATAATCAAACTTAAAAGGGGGCGGAAAGTATGAATATCCTGGTGGTCGACGACGAAAAGCGGCTTGCCGACAGTATAGGCGAGATCTTCCGTTCGCAAAAATACTACTGCGATTGCGTATACGACGGCGAGGACGGCCTGCATTACGCCGAGTCCGGCATTTACGACGTTATAGTGCTTGATATAATGCTTCCGAAGCTGAACGGGTTCGAGGTATTGAAGCGCCTTCGCGCACAGAAAATAAATACGCCCGTCATCCTGCTGACCGCGCGCGACGAGGTGAGCGACAAGGTGCGCGGGCTCGATTACGGCGCGGACGATTACCTTACGAAACCGTTTTCAAAAGACGAGCTGCTCGCAAGGGTGCGCGCTCTTTCCCGCCGCACGGGAGAAGTGATACTCGACGAGCTGACCTACGGCGACCTTTCGCTCGATCTGAACAGCAACGATCTTACCTGCGGAGACAAAAAGGTCCATCTCGGCTATAAGGAATTCGAAATATTAAAGCTGCTTATGGCGAATCCTGCGCAGTTGTTTTCCAAAGATGACATCATTACAAAGGTATGGGGCTATCTTTCCGACGCCGAGGACAACAACGTGGAGGTCTACGTTTCCTTTATACGCAAAAAGCTTGCTTTTCTCGGCTCGGAGGTAACGGTTTCCACAGTCCGCAGATTAGGTTATCATCTCGATATGCAAAGGAAGTAACGGTCTTGATCAAAAAGCTTCGTATAAAATTCATATTAACGAATATGCTTCTTATATCCGCGGTCTTGGTATTCACGTTCGTCACCATATGCTTGTATTCCGCAAAAGATCTGGAGAAAAGCAGCATTAACGCAATGCACGAGATCGCTCACGACGAAAACGCCAGGTTCGAAAGGATCTTCGGCAACGCCGGCGGCGACAAAGGCAACCGTTCGCAGGCGTCTGCTTTCGTTATAGACCTTAACGAATTTACAAGAACGTATATTATTATCGGTTTCACCGACGCGGGCTCCACCCTTACGTCCGAGCAGGAGGAATATATAAGCGGTCTTATAAACGCCGTGCGAAGCAGAGCGGATAACGAAGGCGTGCTTGAAGAATACCGATTGCGGTATTATTACGAGAACAATATGTTCGGCAAGCGGATCGTGCTTTTGGACAAGCAGTACGAGGACGAAAGTCTTAAACAGCTTATCGTTACTTCCCTGATAATCGGATTTTCCGCCCTTGCCGCGTTTCTTTTGATAAGCATAGTCGTCGCACGGATCGCGGTAAAGCCCGTACAGCGCTCTATGGAGCAGCAGAAGCGGCTTGTCGCCGACGTATCCCACGAACTGAAAACTCCGTTGGCGGTAATAAACACGAACGCGGACATAATCCTTTCGCACAACGGCGAAACGGTGGAAGAGCAAAGGAAATGGCTCGGGTATATTAAAGACGAGACCGAGCGAATGTCCGATCTCGTCGGCAATATGCTTTATCTCGCCAAGTCCGACGAAAGCGATTCCAAAGCCGTGCTTTCGGAAACAGACCTCAGCAGCGCGGCATACGAGGCGTCGCTTCCGTTTGAAAGCGTATGTTTTGAAAACGGAAAAACGCTTGATATCGACATCGGTCACGATATAACCGTTAAAAGCGACGAAAACTCGCTGAAACAGTTGATAGTGATTCTTCTGGACAACGCGAACAAATACTCCAACGACAACGGGCTTATTCGGCTTAAGGTTTACGCGGAAGCGGACAAAGCTTATATTTCGGTGTTCAACACCGGCGAGCCGATACCGAAAGAGTGCATCCCCCACCTTTTCGAAAGGTTTTACAGGGTAGACAAATCACGCTCGCGCGAGATGGGCGGAAGCGGATTGGGGCTTTCCATCGCGAAGCATATTATCGAAATGAACGAGGGCATTATTTCGGTGAACAGCGACGAGGAGCACGGGACCGAATTCGTATGCGCCTTCAAGCTTATCAAAAAGAAAAACAAGCCCGAACAGCACAAACCGAAGCAGGACGGGCTCGATAACGTATATTTCGACTGAAATCGGAATTATTTTCTCCGGAACGGGAAAACTCATTATGAGTACCCTTCCGGAGGTTTTTTATGTACGGTAAAGTTGAAATATGCGGCGTAAACACTTCAAAATTAAAGGTTCTTTCGGAAAAAGAAAAGAGTATTCTTTTTGAAAAAATGCGCGACGGGGACAAAAACGCGCGCGAACAGCTGATAAACGGAAATCTGCGGCTCGTACTGAGCATTATTCAGTCTTTCCGCAACCGGGGCGAAAACCCGGACGATCTGTTTCAGGTCGGGTGTATCGGGCTTATTAAAGCCGTAGATCATTTTGACCCGACGCTGAAGCTTCAGTTCACCACATACGCTTATCCGATGATCGTCGGCGAGATACGCAGGTATCTGCGCGACAACAGCTCCATCCGCGTCCCGCGTTCGATGCGCGATCTTGCTTTCCGCGCGCTCAAATGCCGCGAAACGCTCACTTCCGAACTGAATACGGAGCCCACCGTGGAAGAGATCGCAAAATGCATTGGCGAGGATCCGCGCGCGGTCGCGCGGGCGATGGATGCCGTTTCGGAGCCGATTTCTCTTTACGAACCGGTGTATTCGGACAACGGCGATTCGGTTTACGTTCTCGATCAGATAAAAGACAGCAGCGACAGCGACGAGGCGTGGCTTGAGCGTATTGCTATAAAGAACGCCGTGAGCTCGCTTGCGGAGCGCGAAAGAATGATATTGCTTTTGCGCTTTTATCGCGGAAAGACGCAGACAGAGGTCTCGGAGGAGATCGGGATATCCCAGGCGCAGGTCAGCCGGCTTGAAAAAAGCGCGCTCGACAAGGTAAAAAAGATGCTGAGTTGAAGAAAATGCACTAAACGGCCGGCTCTTTCCTTTGATTTTTTAATATAACGGCACTTGACATCGATGCTGCGAATATATAAAATATTCCTATACCGATTCGGAGGTGCCGCAGTGAAATTCCGCGAATACCTTAAGAAAAAAGAAATAAACCTTTCATGGAAGACGTATTTCGTGACCGCGATGGGCGCGATGGCGCAGGGGTTGTTCGCTTCCCTGCTCGTCGGCACCATCCTTAATACGCTCGGCGATTGGACGCACGCGCAGTTTTTAAAGGATATCGCTTCGTTTGCAATGGACGGCAAAGTGGTAGGCGCCTGCATAGGCGTCGCGGTGGCGTATTCGTTAAAAGCTTCCGGACTTGTACTTTTCTCTTCGTCCGTAGTAGGCGCGTTCGGGTATATGATCGGCGCCACGGTAAACGGAGCATCTTATACGGCGGGACCTGCGGGCGCTTTTGTCGCGGTCGTTATTTCCTGCGAGCTCGGAAAACTCGTTAACAAGGAAACGAAGGTCGATATACTTGTTACGCCGATAGTTACTATCGTTTCCGGCTTTGCCGTAGCGCAGCTCCTCTGCCCGGCGATCGCTTACGCGATGTATTATCTCGGACAATTCATAAACACGACCACCGAACTTCATCCGTTCTTTATGGGAATAATCATATCCGTTGTTGTCGGTATGCTGCTTACGCTTCCGATAAGCTCAGCGGCGATATGCGCGATGATAGGCATCACCGGACTGGCGGGCGGCGCCGCGACGGTCGGCTGCTGCTGTCAGATGGTCGGATTCGCGGTAATGAGCTTTCGCGAGAACCGCTGGGGCGGACTCGTTGCACAGGGGCTCGGCACTTCGATGCTTCAAATGGGGAATATCATAAAGCGCCCGATCGTTTGGCTGCCCGCCCTGCTCTCGTCCGCCATACTCGGTCCGGTTTCGACACTGGTATTCAAGCTGACCAACGAGAAAGTCGCCGCCGGAATGGGCACCTGCGGGCTTGTGGGGCCTTTGGGAGCGATAGCCGCCGCGGAGGACAAGGGCTTTATGTTCTGGCTCGGACTCATACTTCTTTGCTTTTTGCTCCCCGCCGCGTTGTCTTTACTTTTCAGCGAAATAATGCGCAAGCTCGGTTGGATCCGTCAGGGCGATCTTAAACTGGTTCTGTAATTCAATATTCTTTAATTCAATAAACGGTAAAAAACTTCCGGCAGGATATTTAACCTGCCGGAAGCTTTTTGTTTTCGTTTCTTTTTGTTTTATTTAGTATACTTACTATTATAATATTAAAAATATGATAAAAAAACGGCGCCGCGGGAGATGCGGCGCCGGATGACAGGTCTTATTGATTTTTCGGATACTCGTTGCAAAGGAGATAGACCGGGGGTTCGTCTTCTTCGATGGTGGGGAATCTTCCCTGAGGTTCGTAAAAGCGGTTATCGCAGTTATCGTCGTTTACCATTGACACTTCGCCGATAAGCACCTTGCCGTATCCCTTTTCCGCCCAGAAAGCGTGGTACTGGCGGGGCGGGAGCGCGATGCTTTCCCCGGGAGCAAGACGGATCTTCGTCCCCGCGGGAACGAAATATGAGCGTCCGTCGATATGGACGTTTACGTCGGTATCGGCAAGCTGTTCGTCCTCGGTGGAGTTATACACCTCTACGATAAGGTTGCCGCCGCCGCGGTTTATTATATCTTCCATTTTGTTGAAATGGAAATGCATCGGAGAATACTGGTCCTCATCGGAAATAAGCAGCTTTTCTGCATAGGTCTTCCTGCTGTGCGTTTTAAGGTTGCCGTTGCGGATGGTAAAGAGGAAAAGTCCGATGTTTTTATAATCTCCGTGTCCGTAATCGGTAACGTCCCAGCCGAGCATATTCTCGCGGATCTCGTCGTATTCGCTTCCCTTTTCCTTCCATTCATCCGGTGTGAAATAAGCGAAAGGCGGCAGATTGAAGTTCATTTTTTTGATGAACGCGATATTTTCTTTGATGATCTTATTTATTTCCGAACGTTTCATAAAAACCTCCGTTTGTTTTTTGATATTTTAACATATCTAATAAAACATTTCAATAGAAATTGAAAATTAGCACTTCACAAACGCGAAAGTTTGTGGTAAAGTATGGTATACAGACTGAAAGGAGCGTTCCATTATGAAAATGACGTTTCGCTGGTACGGCGAAAACGATTGCATACCGCTTTCATATATAAAGCAGATACAGGGCGTTTCGGGCGTGGTTACCGCGGTCTACGACGTCCCCGTCGGCGAAGTGTGGCCGCGTGAGGCGTTGAAAAAGCTCAAATCGCTTTGCGAAAGCGAAGGGCTTGAAATGGAAGTGATCGAAAGCATCCCGGTCCACGAGGACATAAAGCTCGGACTGCCGACGCGTGACAAATACATAGAAGCTTTCAAAGAGAACCTGCGCCGCTGTGCGGAAGTCGGCGTAAAATGCGTTTGCTACAATTTTATGCCGGTGTTCGACTGGCTGCGGACCGATCTGCATTTTAAGCACAAGGACGGCTCGGAATCGCTCGCTTTCAGCGAAAGCGATTTTGCCGCGCTCGATCCGAAAAACCTGCGTCTACCCGGCTGGGACGAAAGCTACTCCCCTTCCGAGCTGAACGGTTTGCTGGAAAAATACAAGAACGTTACGCACGAAAAGCTGTTTGACAATCTTATATATTTTCTTAAAGCGATAATGCCGGTATGCGCGGAAACCGGAATAACTATGGCCGTACACCCGGACGATCCGCCCCGCGACGTTTTCGGTCTGCCGCGCATAATATGCGGCGAAAGCGGCCTTGATAAGCTTTTTGAGGCGGTCCCGGACCTTCACAATGGTTTAACGCTTTGCACCGGATCGCTCGGCGCGGGCAGAAGCAATGATCTGGTAAAAATCGCCGCGAAATACGCGAAGCGGATACACTTCGCCCATTTAAGGCAGTTGAAATACATAAACGGCACCGATTTTTACGAAAACGGCCACCAGACGCGCTGCGGAGACATTGATATACGCTCTGTTGTAAAGGCGCTTGTCGAAAACGGGTTCGTCGGTTACGTCCGCCCCGACCACGGAAGGAACGTATGGGGCGAAAGCGCAAAACCGGGATACGGATTATACGACCGCGCAATGGGCGCCTGCTATCTGTGCGGATTATTCGAAGCTTTTGAAGGAGACAAAAAATGAGGATCGACGAATTCAGATTTATACCCGTTGTTGTTATCAAAGAGATCGAAGACGCGCTCCCGACTCTGAAAGCGCTTTGCGAAGGAGGACTTCCCTGCGCGGAGATTACCTTCCGCACGGCTTGCGCGGAGGAAGCGATACGCTTGGGACGCATGGAGCTGCCCGATATGTGCATAGGCGCGGGGACCGTGATAAACGGCGAACAATGCGAGCGTGCGATTGCTGCCGGCGCGGAATTCATAGTTTCGCCGGGGTTAAGCGAGGAAGTCGCCGCGGTATGCAAAGAAAAAGGCGTTCCCTATTTTCCCGGCTGCGTTACGCCCACGGAAATAATGAAAGCCATCTCGCTCGGGTTGACGGATTTAAAATTCTTCCCCGCGGGCGTTTACGGCGGATTGAAAGCGTTAACAGCGCTTTCCGCTCCGTTCCCGCAGGTGCGCTTTATCCCGACGGGCGGCGTCGATATGAACAACATAGACGAATTCCTTGCTTTTGACAGGATAAAAGCCATCGGCGGTTCTTTTATAATGAAAGGCGATATTGCAGAAAATACCAAAAAGCTTATGGAGAAACTGAAATGAAAAGAATAGTTACGTTCGGCGAGCTTATGCTGCGCCTTGCTCCTTTCAACTACGACAGATTCGTGCAGACCGATAGATTCGAAGCGACCTTCGGCGGCGCGGAAGCGAACGTCGCGGTAAGTCTTGCGAATTACGGCGACAACGCGGTTTACGTTACCAAGCTGCCTTCGCACGAGATCGGACAAATGGCAGTGAATTCGCTGCGCAGATTCGGCGTTGATACTTCGCGTATAGTTCGCGGCGGCGAGCGCGTGGGCATTTATTATTGTGAAAAGGGCGCTTCGCAGCGACCGAGCAAGGTTATTTACGACCGTGCCGATTCCGCGATAGCAAAAGCGGCAAAAGGCGATTTTGACTGGAAGAGTATATTTGAAGGCGCCTGCTGGTTCCACGTCACCGGGATCACGCCCGCGCTCGGAGCGAACGTCGCCGGAATAACGCTGGACGCCTGCAAAGCCGCGAAAGCGATGGGACTTACCGTTTCCACCGACCTGAACTACCGCAAAAAGCTTTGGACGCGCGAGCAGGCGGGAAAAGTGATGAACGAGCTTTGCGAATACGTCGATTACTGCATCGCCAACGAAGAGGACGCGAAGGACGTTTTCGGTATAGAAGCGGAAAACAGCGATATCGAATCCGGAAAGCTTAACCGCGAGGGCTATATCAGCGTGGCGAAGCAGCTTTCCGAGCGCTTCGGATTCAAGGGAATTGCGATCACTCTGCGCGAGAGCGTTTCCGCCAACGACAATAACTGGAGCGCGATGCTTTATACCGAAGGAAACGCGTATTTTTCCAAAAAATATTCTATGCACATAGTCGACCGTGTCGGCGGCGGTGACAGCTTCGGCGCCGGACTGATACATTCTCTCGCAAACGGAAAAGACGCCCGGTACGCGCTGGAATTCGCGGTGGCGGCGTCATGCCTGAAACACTCGATAGAAGGCGACTACAATATGGTGACCGAACCGGAAGTCGAAGCGCTTATGAAGGGCTCCGGCAGCGGGAGGGTACAAAGATAAAACGATCCTTAAAGGTAACGCATATAGAGTACGACTTGGGCGAAGATAATAATCAATTCTACCAACGACGTTTTGAACAACGTAAATACAAAAGGACAAGAGCGCGAGTGCTCCTGTCCTTTTGTTATGCGGCGCTTTAAGCGGCCCGCGTTATTTTACTTCGTGGATATTAACGTGATACTTCGCGTCCTTGGCGGCGTCGAGAGCGGATTTTATAACGTCGCCTTCATCGCGCTTCGCGAAGAATTTAAGAGCGACCTGATCGAACAGAGCGTAGGAGAGTACGTCTTCGTCCTGCTTTGCCTTGTCGCCGAGCTCGGCGCGGAGCTTATCCATTTCGGGAGCGATAGCGTCCGCCGGGCGCGAGGTTATACGCGGTTCGTCGCCGATGATCTTCTTTACGAATTCGGGCTTGATATCAACGGGGGTTTTGCCGTAGTCGCCGCGGACGAGGCCTTTGAATTCCTTGGTCACGTTCTTGTAACGCTCACCCATAAGCACGTTGAACACCGCCTGGGTGCCGACGATCTGCGAAGTGGGAGTTACGAGCGGAGGATAGCCCGCGTCTTCACGGACGCGCGGAACTTCTTCCAGCACTTCCTGGAGCTTATCGCTCTTGCCCGCCTGTTTGAGCTGAGAGATAAGATTGGAAAGCATTCCGCCCGGGACCTGGTACATAAGCGAGTTGACGTTGACTTTAAGGACCTTCGGGTCGAGCTGACCGGATTTAAGGTATTTTTCGCGGAGTTTATCGAAATACTTGGCGATAACGTCGAGTTGTTTGAGGTCGAGCCCGGTATCGTAAGGAGTTCCCTGCAGAGTAGCCACGATAGGTTCTGTAGCGGGCTGCGAGGTGCCCATAGCCATCGGGGAGATGGCGCAGTCGACAACGTCTACGCCGGCTTCAACGGCTTTGAGGACCGTCATGGAGGCGAGTCCGCTTGTGTAGTGAGTGTGGAGCTGTACGGGGATCGAGCAGACAGACTTTATAGCGGTGACGAGATCGAACGCGTCGTAGGGCTTCAAAAGCCCCGCCATATCCTTTATGCAGATGCTGTCCGCGCCCATTTCCTCCAGAGTTTTGGCGTATTTGGCGAAGTATTCGTTGGAAAACACCGGACCGGTGGTGTAGGAGATCGCCGCCTGAACGTGGCCGCCCTCTTTTTTGGTGGCGGTAATAGCCGCTTTGAGGTTGCGCGGAGCGTTGAGCGCGTCGAAAATGCGGATAATATCTATACCGTTTGCGATTGACTTCTGCACGAAGTATTCGACGACGTCGTCGGCGTAATGACGGTAACCGAGTATATTCTGACCGCGGAAGAGCATCTGGAGTTTGGTGTTCTTGACGTTCGCGCGGATGGTGCGCAGACGCTCCCACGGGTCCTCGTTAAGGAAACGCAGGCAGGAATCGAAGGTGGCGCCGCCCCACGCCTCCAGAGAATGATAACCGACTTTATCGAGTTCGGGAAGGATATCGAGCATTTCGGCGGTGGTCATTCTGGTGGCTATGAGCGACTGATGCGAGTCGCGCAGGACTGTTTCGGTTATTTTAAGTTGCTTTGCCATGATTAAACTCCTTTACAAATCAAACGAGATTGGAAAACATTGCAATGAACACGCCGGCTGCGACGGCGGAGCCGATAACTCCGGCAACGTTGGGGCCCATCGCGTGCATAAGCAGGAAGTTGGCGGGGTTTTCCTTCTGACCGACCATCTGCGAAACGCGCGCCGCCATGGGAACGGCGGAAACGCCCGCGGAACCGATGAGCGGATTGATCTTGCCCTTGGTGATCCAGCTCATTATCTTGCCGAATATAACGCCGCCAAGCGTTGCGAACGCGAACGCGCAGAGACCGAGCAGGATTATATAAAGCGTCTGCGCCTGAAGGAAGTTCTTTGCGCTGGCGGTGGCGCCAACGGAAACGCCGAGCATAATGGTGACGATGTTCATAAGCTCGTTCTGCGCGGTCTTGGAAAGTCTGTCGGCAACGCCGGAAACGCGCAGCAGGTTACCGAGCATAAGCATACCGACGAGCGCCGTCGCGGACGGAAGGATAAGACTTACGACGAGCGCGACGATTATCGGGAACAGCACTTCCTCGGTTTTGGAAACCGGACGGAGCTGGTCCATAACGATGGAGCGTTCTTTCTTTGTGGTGAACGCCTTCATTATAGGCGGCTGTATGAACGGCACGAGCGCCATATAGGAATAAGCAGCGATGGCGATAGCGCCGAGCAGATGCGGAGCGAGCGTTTTGGTAACGTATATGGCCGTGGGGCCGTCCGCGCCGCCGATAATACCGATGGATGCGGCTTCCGGGACCGTAAATCCGAGGAGAAGAGCTCCGAAGAAAGCGGCGAACACGCCGAGCTGCGCAGCCGCGCCGAGCAGCAGACTTTTCGGATTGGCGATAAGCGGTTTGAAATCGGTCATAGCGCCGACGCCGAGGAAGATCAGCGGCGGGAATACGCCGAGCTTAACGCCGAGGTAGAGATAGTCTATAAGTCCGCCCTCGTGACCGAGTCGCGCCCAGTCGATACCTTCCGCGCGGATGAATATGTCGCTGTGGAAGACGGCGTCGCTTATCGTGGGGATATTTGCAAGCAGCATGCCGAACGCTATCGGAAGCAGGAGCAGCGGTTCGAATTTCTTGACTATAGCAAGATAGAAAAGCACGCCGATGATAACGTACATTATTATGGTGCCGATATCGAACGCGAATTCATAACCCCAGTATTCCGTCGGCGAGAAAAGCGATGAGAAGCCGGAACCGTTGAACAGTCCCTTGAGTGCGTCTAACATTTATTTAACACCTTTCTTTCGCAAAATTACCGAAAGATCAACCGATAACGAACAGAAGATCGCCGGTATTGACGGAAGAACCCTTCGCGGCGGCAACAGTCTTGATCACGCCGTCCTGCGGAGCGACGATCTCGTTTTCCATCTTCATAGCTTCGAGAATGCAGAGCACGTCGCCCTTCTTGACGGAAGCGCCGGCGGCAACTTCGACTTTGAGTATGTTGCCGGGAAGCGGAGCGTTGATCTTGATTCCGTCGGCGGGCGCGGCGGCAGCGGGCTGCTGTGCGGGCGCAGGAGCAGCGGCGGGAGCCGGTTCCGCCTTCTTTTCCTCGGCGGGAGCGGCGGTGTAAGTCGCGTTGGGGTCGGCGTCTTCGACGACTACTTCGTAAGAAACGCCGTTTACAGTAACGATATACTTTTTAGCCATGGTGAAATACTCCTTTATTTAACTATCTTTTTAATCGAAATAACGTTGAAAGCGCAATCGCTTTCCCCTCTGGCGGCGGCTATGGCGGCGGTTGCGACGGCAACGACCGTATCGTCGTCGGAGGAAGACGCGGCGGGAGCCGCGGAGACGGTGGATTTAACTTCCGGTTCGACGGCGGCGGGCTCTTCCTTTTTATTATTCTTAACGGCAAACGCTTTGAAAACGTAAAGTATCGCCATAAGAAGCACGAGCACGCCGAAGACCACGGACATACCTATGAGCATGACTTCGAGGCCGGTGGTGACTCTTTCGCCGATCGGAGAATCGCTTGTTATATTTTCGCCGATCGTCAATACGTCGTGAAGATTCATAAAGAGCTTACATCCTTTCTTAAGAGAAATCCCATATTTCCCTATTTTATCATTACTATAATACATCCGCAAACGCGCAAAATCAAGTGTTATCGCCCATTCGTTTCATTTTCTGCGTTTTAACGACGAAAACAAACCGCGGCAGTCCTTTTTTGTGCATTTTGCAGACCGGTTTCTTACACAAAAACCGCAATATACAATATATGCCGCGAAATTTGATTTTTCTATTGCCAAAATACAAAATATATGATACAATATGCAGGTAATATTTTATTTTGCGGGGGAATTCGCCATGTGTCCTATGCCTGAACTCGAAAAAGATATTTCCGGAGTGCTTATCACCGAGGAACAGATACGCGAAAAGGTCGCGGAGCTCGGAAAACAGATCACAAAGGATTACGAAGGAAAAAAGCTTCTCGTTATTTCCATTCTTAAAGGCGCGGTCGTCTTTATGTCCGACCTTATACGCCAGATAGACCTCGATACAGAAATAGATTTTATGGTGGTCTCCTCTTACGGCTCCGGCACAAAATCCACCAACAGTCTGAATATCCGGCTTGACCTTTCGCGCCCGCTGGACGGCTGCCACGTGCTTATAGCCGAAGACGTTCTTGACAGCGGCAACACGCTTTCCAAAGTAAAGAATATGCTGCTGCAGCGCCAGCCCGCTTCGCTTAAGATATGCGCCTTCCTCGACAAACCGTCGCGCCGCACCACGCCTATCGACGTCGATTATCGCGGATTCGTAATTCCCGATGAATTCGTCGTCGGCTACGGTCTTGACTACGACGAAAAATACCGCAACCTCCCCTACATTGGCATACTTGACAGAAGAGTTTACGAATAAGCGTTATCGCAAAAAAAGAAGCCCGCGCAGGGCTTCTTTTCGTTTTACGGATTTATACTCCCCAGAGGTTTTCCGGGTATTCGCCGGCGGCGATCTTCGCGTTTAAGAATTCCACGAACGGAGCTTTGTCGGATGCGTAGGTAACGCCCATCCATTTTGCGCCGGTCTCGATGACCTTCACTTCGAATTCGCCGGAGGTTATTCCGAGCTCGACCGCGTTGGGTATGTAGTATTCCTCTTTAAGAAGGTCGGTTCCGGGATCGCGCAGGAAATCGGAAAAGCCGCGTTCGATGGTATCGAAAATATCCGGTGTGAAGCCGAAGAAGTTCATCGAAACCGGGACGTTTTCGTCTATCGCGGTCCAGCTGCCGTCGGCTTCCTCGTATTTGGTAACGCCGTCGATACGCATTATTTTTTTGATCTCGCGGATGTGCTTGAGCTTGCCGTTTTCGGTAATGCAGACTCCGCGCGCGACGTGCCCGTTTTCGGAAAGCGTGTTCGCAAGGCAATAGCCCGGCATTGTGAACAGCTTGGGACCGACCTGAGAAAGACTTTCGTACATATTTTTGAAGGTCTCGCAGCCGTAGAAATCGTCCGCGTTGAAGATAACGAACTTTTCGTCGATAATATGACGGCAGGCGCGAAGCGCGTGCGCCGTGCCCCAGGGCTTCGTGCGGTCCGCGGGGAGCGAAAAACCGTCCGGAAGGTCGTTCGGGTTCTGAAACGCGTATTCTATCTTCACGTCGCCCTTTATGCGCGAACCGATGGTCTCTTCAAACGCTTCCAGATTTTCTTCTTTAATAATGAAAACTATCTTGTCAAATCCGGCGCGGATGCAGTCGTAGACCGAATAATCTATGATGAATTCGCCGTGCGGTCCAACCGGATCGATCTGTTTAAGGCCGCCGTAACGGCTGCCGAGCCCTGCTGCCAAAATGATTGCTGTCATTACTTTACCCTTTCGTGCCGCCGTAGTTTTCGACGGTCTCTTTTGTTATGACAAGTTTTTTTACCGACTTGTCGGACGGTATTTCGTACATAAACTTTTTCATAAGATTTTCGGTTATTGCGCGAAGTCCGCGCGCCCCGCTTTTAAGCGCGCACGCCTGCTCCGCTATCGCCTCGAGCGCGTCCTGCTCAAATACGAGCTCGACGCCGTCAAGCTCGAAAAGCTTTTGGTACTGCTTTACAAGAGCGTTCTTCGGCTCCTGCAGTATACGGACGAACGCGGATTTATCCAACGGTTCGAGCGACGCGATGACCGGGATCCTGCCGACGAGCTCCGGGATGAGCCCGTATTTCACAAGGTCCTGCTGAGTAACGCCCGAGCCGTATACGGCGGAGGGTTTCTTTGCCGTTTCGGGAGTGCTGTAACCGACAGTCTTTTTTCCCTGGCGGTTCTCGATTATCTTATCCAGCCCGTCGAAAGCGCCGCCGCAGATGAACAGGATGTTGGTCGTATCGATCTGTATGAACTCCTGGTTCGGGTGCTTTCTGCCGCCCTGCGGAGGCACGTTGGAAACCGTTCCTTCGATTATTTTAAGAAGCGCCTGCTGAACGCCTTCGCCGGAAACGTCGCGCGTGATCGACCTGTTCTCGCTCTTGCGGGAGATCTTGTCTATCTCGTCGATATAAATTATCCCGCGTTCGGCGCGAGCCACGTCGTAATCCGCCGCCTGAATAAGGCGCAAAAGGATATTTTCGACGTCCTCGCCGACGTACCCGGCTTCGGTAAGCGTGGTGGCGTCGGAAATGGCGAACGGCACGTTGAGCATCCGCGCGAGCGTCTGTGCGAGCAGCGTTTTGCCGACGCCGGTGGGACCGAGCAGCAGCACGTTCGACTTGCTGAGTTCAACGTCGTTATCATCCGCCTTCTCTTTTTCCTGTTTCGCGCCCTTTGTTTTGGGCGGAAGAGTGTTTATCCGTTTATAGTGATTGTAGATAGCGACGGACAGCGTTATTTTCGCCTCTTCCTGCCCGATAACGTATTTATCGAGCTCCGCCTTTATCTCGGCGGGTTTTGGAAGCGGTATCTTTTCGGAAGACGGATCCGTTTTCGGTTCGGAAGAAGACTTTTCTTTATATTCCTCGAACGCGTCCGCGATATCGCAGCACAGCACGATGCATTCGTCGCAGAAGCCGACGCGGCTGCCGCCTACGTCGAGCACGGTGAGACGGTTGGCGGGACGGCCGCAGAATCCGCATACTTTTATCTTTTTTTCGCGTTCAGCCATCGCTTATTCCCTCTTGTCCAGCACTTTGTCGATAAGCCCGTATTCTTTTGCTTCCTCCGCGGTCATATAATTATTGCGTTCGGTATCAGCTTCGATCTGCGCGGAGGTCTTTCCGGCGGCTTCGGCAAGGATATCGTTGAGCATGGCGCGTGTCTTGCGCATTTCTTCCGCTTCTATTTCCAGATTTGTGGTCTGGTCCTGATAATGGCCGTTCAGAAGCGGCTGGTGGATCATTATCTTGGAATGCGGGAGCGCTATCCTCCTGCCCTTGTCTCCGCTTGCGAGCAGCACCGCCGCCATACTGGCGCACATACCGATGCATATGGTGGTGACCGGACATTTTATGAATCTCATCGTGTCGTAGATCGCCATGCCCGCGCTGATAGAGCCGCCGGGCGAGTTGATGTAAAGCGCAATCTCCTTTTCGGGATCGGCGCTTTCCAGAAACAGAAGCTGCGCGACGACGAGAGAAGCGACGACGTCGGTTATCGGTTCGCCGATAAAGACGATCCTGTCGTTAAGAAGACGCGAGAATATGTCGTAGGAACGCTCCCCGCGAGAGGTTTGTTCAACAACTATCGGAACCAGAGACATTCAATACACCCTTTCGGTCATTTCTGTTTTACGACCGCGTTGTCGCGGACGAATTCGGACGCCTTGCGAAGAACTATATCCTCGGTGATGCTTTCCTCCGAGACGCTGTTCTTAACGGTGTCCACGTCTACATTATACCCCTCGGCGATCTTTTTATATTCCGCTTCGATATCTTTCTTAAGCGCTTTTATCTTTTCTTTCTTTGCCACTTCGCCGAGCGCGAGGCGAGTCTTCACCTGTTCTTCGGCTTCGCCCCTGAAGCTGTCGCGGAGCTGTTCCGGTTTCATACCGGTGTATTTATAGTACATATCCAGCGAGCCGCCCTGCGCTTTGAGACGGTATTCGTAATCGCGTATGTAGCCGTCGATCTCCTGCTCGATCATTACTTTGGGGATATCCGCTTCGGTCTTTTCGAGCAGAGCGTGGAGCACGGCGTGTTCGAACTTGTGGTCGGCTTCGTGCTCGCGGCGTTCGGTGATCTTTTTCTTAACGTCTTCCCTGTATTCGGCGATGGTGTTGAATTCCGAAACGTCTTTAACGAATTCGTCGTCGACCTCGGGAAGCTCTTTTACCTTGAGCTCGTGGAGCTTTATCTTGAATACGGATTCTTTTCCGGCGAGATTTTCCGCGCCGTAATCATCCGGGAACTTAACGGTTATATCGAATTCATCGCCGGGCTTGTGACCGATTATCTGATCTTCAAATCCGGGTATGAAGCTGCCGCTGCCGAGCTTGAGCGGATATTTTTCGCCCTTGCCGCCTTCGAAAGCGACGCCGTCGACAAATCCCTCGAAGTCTATCGTCGCTTCGTCGCCGTTCTGCGAGGCGCGATCCTCGACGGTAAGCATACGGGAGTTGCGTTCGCGGACCGTTTCGATCTCTTTATCAATATCCTCCTCTGTGACGTTTACGCTTTCGCGCTCGACTTCAAGCCCTTTGTATTCGGATATCTTTACTTCGGGCTTGGTATATACGGCGGCTTTAAGGGTAACGCCGGCGTCGTCGATGGAAACTATATCGATCTCGGGACGGCTGACCGCTTCGAGCTTTGTTTCTGCAAGCGCGTTCGAATACGCTTCAGGAAGCAGGTTGTCGATCGCCTCGTCATAGAAAACGGCGCTGCCGTACATTTTTTCGATGATATGCTTGGGCGCCTTGCCCCTGCGGAAGCCGGGTACGTTGATCTTCGGCGCGTTCTTGCGGTAGACTTTGTTCACCTCTTCGTCGAAGACCGCCTTTTCGATCACAAACTGGAATTCATACTTGTTCTTTTCGATTTCTTTTGCTTTGAGAGAAGCCATTTTTGATCCTCCGATAAATAAACATAAAAAACTATTATATATTTTATTGAAATAATTTTAAAAGTCAACCTTTTACACCAAAATTTGTATGATTTATGAACAATTCGTGAAATTTTTGTAAACTTTTATGCATCCGAGTTGATTTTCCGTGCAAAATGGTATATTATTAATGCGTTTGAAGCAAACATCACTTTCACGGGGGGATCTGTTTTGTCCGAAAACCTGCACGGCAACGGCGCCGAAACGAACGGGTTCGCAAGGTCGGTCGCAGAATTCAGCAACAGCGACGTTCCTAAAAGCGGCGAAGGCAAAAAGAAAAGACTTAAAGGTCTGCTGTTTGAAAGCGCGCTGATCGCGCTTTGCATCGCTGTTTTCTGCTACGCGGCTTATTCCATCGCCGAGCATATGCTGGAAGCAAAGAGGAACAACGATAGTTACGATATCATACGCCCGGTCGAAACCGATTCCGCGGTTAAACGCGCCAGCTATCTGCGCGAACCGGCACAGATGCTTTCGATGCTCGACACGCTCGCTTCCAACGGCGTTCACGAAACGTACACCGACCAGGAGATCGACGTGGACGAGACCGCGCGCAGGATATACTGCTACCGCAATTTCAAGAATTTCGCGGCGAACAACGAAAACGCGTACGCCTGGATATATATGAAATACGACTGCGTCAACATAAACTACCCTGTTATGAAGATGCACAACGACAACGGCTATTACCTTAAACACAGGTACGACGGCGTTTACAGCGATTCCGGCAGTATTTTCGCGGACGGGTTCATGTCGGACGACTATGACACGAATATGAACAACCTGATCTACGGTCACTGTATGAAGAACGGCAGTATGTTCCGTACAATAAAAACGATGCTCGAATCCGCAAACGCGAGCTACGTCGCAAACCGGATAAATATAGAGATATACACCGAAAAAGGGCTTTATATCTATAAGGTTTTGAGCGGGTACCGCGACGGCACTTTCTTCTTTACACAGACTGTCTTCGACAGCAGCGAGGAATACTATGAATTCCTTAAAAACTGCGTTAAGCACAACTGGCTGAACGTTTCGCGCGAGTTCAACGCCGAATCGCGCATCTGCACACTCGTTACCTGTTTCAACGCCAGCAACGACAGCCCCGAACGTTACGTTATAAACGGCATACTTACAAGCTTTATCCCCGCCTCCTCGCTTTAAAACATATAAAACGCTCCGCCGAAGCGCTTGCTTCACGGAGCGTTTTTTTGTTTTGCCCGATTCAGTTTAATGTACTTCGCGCGGCGTTTTCCGCGGCGGCGGAAACAAGCTCCGGCGCGCGCCGGAACGCTTCTTCAAGCGGCATTTCGTGCGGGGTGGCGGCAAAGCAGGCGGTCACGCCGGACGCTTCGAGCGTCTCGTGTTCTTCCACAGCTCCCGACACGACGTATACCGGTTTCCCGAATGTTTTTGCTTTTTCCGCGACGACGGCGACGAGCTTACCGTGAGAAGTCTGAAGATCGGTCTTTCCCTCGCCGGTAAACACGGCGGAGCATTTTTGAAGCGCTTCCGAAAACGCACGCGAATTCACGAGCAGCTCGGCGCCGCTTTCATATTCGGCTCCGAGCAGTGAAATGAGCGCGCCGCCGCATCCCCCCGCCGCGCCAGCGCCGGGAGTTTCGGTATCTATGCCAGTGACAGACGCGAAATTGAGCGCGCCTTTATCGAGCGCTTCCACCGCCCCCGCGTCAGCGCCCTTCTGCGGAGCGAAAACGAACGCCGCGCCATCCGGTCCGCAAAGCGGATTGTTCACGTCGCAGGCGGCTTTGAACTTTATTCCGCGCAAATTTTTAAGAGCGCTCAGATCGGCGCTTTTTGTTTTTATCAGAGAAGCGCCGCAGGGAAACAGCTCCTCGCCCTCCGCGCCGTAAAACCGACAGCCGAGAGCGTGGAGTATGCCCATTCCGCAATCGTTTGTCGCAGAGCCGCCGAGACCGATCGTGATACGCTTTGCGCCGAGCTCCGCCGCAGCTTTGATAAGCTCCCCGGTACCTAGAGTCGTTGCGCGAAGAATATCCCTGCGTTCGGGCGCGACAAGCGTAAGCCCCGAAGCGGAAGCGGTTTCTATATAGGCGCTTTCGCTTGCGGCGCAAAAGAGAAACGAAGCCGAGCCGCGGGTATTGTCTGGATATGTCGCTTCCCTGCTTACCATATCGCCGCCGAAGATCCCGCGCATACATTCGCAGAAGCCCTCGCCTCCGTCGGAAGCGGAAAACCTTATTACTTCGGCATCCGCGCGGGCGCGTTTTATCCCGCGTTCGATGGCTCTGCCGACTTCCTCGGACGAAAGGCAGCCTTTATAAGAATCCGGCGCGACGAGAATAGTGGTGTTTTTCACAAAATGCTCCTTTTTAACAGCTATGCCCGTATGTTTTCGCATACGGGCATAATGTTGGTCAGGCGCGCGTCATACCCAGCGGAGCGCGTTGGGCGACGGCGCTTTGATAATGGACGTTTTGAGGAACGCGACCGCCTTTTCGAGCCCTTCCTTGGGCATCATAAGACTGTCCTCGTGCTCGATGGAAAGGATATCGTCGTATCCGCAGAGGCGCAGAGTGCTGATCATATCGCGCCAATACTGCGAATCGTGGCCGTAACCGACGGCGCGGAAGATCCAGGAACGGTGTATCTCGTCCGCGTAGCTCTTCGTGTCGAGCACGCCGTTTGCGGCGGTGTTGATTTCGTCGATCTTAGTATCCTTCGCGTGGACGTGATATATCGCCCCCGCGAGCTTTCTTATAGCCGCGACGGGGTCTATACCCTGCCAGATGAGATGCGACGGATCGAAGTTAGCTCCGATGATATCGCCGACTTCCGCGCGCAGGCGGAGCAGAGTTTCGGGATTATAGACGCAGAACCCGGGATGCATTTCGAACGCGATCTTTTCGATCCCGTGAGCGGCGCAGAACTTTGCTTCTTCCTTCCAATAGGGTACGAGCACCTTGTTCCACTGATAATCAAGTATTTCACCGAAATCGTTAGGCCACGGGCAGGTCACCCAGTTGGGATATTTCGCGGTGTCGCAGTCGCCGGGGCAGCCGGAAAAGCCGACTATCTTTTTAATACCGAGCTTTTCGGCGAGCAGGACGGCGTCGCGCCAGTCTTCGCGGAACTGCCGGGCTATCTCCTTGTTGGGATGGACCGGGTTTCCGTGACAGGAAAGGCAATTAAGCTTTACTCCGTGCTTTGCGAAAAGGTCCTTGAACTCCTGAAGCTTCTTTTCGTCGTTAAGAAGGACCTTCGGGTCGCAATGGTCCTTGCCGGGATATCCGCCGCAGCCGACTTCGAGTTCTTCGATCCCGAGCGAGGCGAAATACGCGAACGCCTTGTCGGCGGGCTCGTTGCCGAGCAGATTTGTGAGAACGCCGAGTTTCATTCAGGTCACCTCAATCTTCGAAATAGAAGGGCTTGCCGGTCTTTGCGGAGATATAGATACCGTCGAGTATGCGGCTTACCGTATACGCCTGTTCGGGAGTGACGGCGGGTTCTTTGTCGTTCTTTATCGCGTCGATCCAGAGCCGCTGCTCGCGCACCTGCGCGGAATCGCCCGCGTCGCCGTCGTAGAACGCGACGCCGCCCGCGCTGAGATCGGGTTTAAGAACGTACTGCCTGCCGTTGCGGATGCCGTTGATGCGGACACCGTCGTTCATATCGGCACCGCCCTCGGTGCCGCAAAGCACCGTGACCGCCTCACGCGTATCGAGAATATTGAGCGCCCAGCTCGATTCGAGTATGATCGTGGCGCCGTTTTCCATAACTATAAAGCCGAACGCGGAATCCTCCACGGTGAGGTCTCCGGGCTTCCAGTCGCCCCAGGCGTTGCCCGTGGGGAATTTATCCGCGAGCTTGTGATAGGTGGTGCCGACGCAGAATTTGGGTTTGTAGTTGTTCATGCACCAGAGAGTGAGGTCGAGCGCGTGGGTGCCGATGTCTATAAGCGGACCGCCGCCCTGCTCGTATTCGTTCATAAATACGCCCCAGGTGGGAACGGCTCTTCTGCGCAGCGCGATGGCTTTTGCGAAGTATATCTCGCCGAAGGTGCCGTTGTCGGCTTCCTGCTTTACGTAAAGCGAATCGGGGCGGTTGCGGTTCTGATACCCGATAGTGAGTTTTTTGCCGGTGCGCTTCGCGGCTTCGACCATTTTTTTGGCTTCCGCGGCGTTTATAGCCATGGGTTTTTCGCACATAACGTGCTTGCCGGCTTCAAGCGCGTCGACGGTGATTATGCTGTGCGAACGGTTGGGAGTGAGCACGTAGACCACGTCGATGGATCTGTCGGCAAGGAGTTCTTTGTAATCCTCGCAGACCTTTGCTTCAGGAGTGCCGTATTCCTTCGCCGCCTTTTCGGCGCGTTCGCGGATGATGTCGCAGAAATAAACAAGCTCCACGTCGTTTTTGAACGCCTTCAAAGAAGGAAGATGTTTGCCGTTGGCGATACCGCCGCATCCGATGATGCCGAGTCTTAATTTTTCAGACATTGCTTTTTACGCGCTTTCGCGCTTCCTCCGTTTTTTAGTCCCTGTAATATGTGTAATACGCGTGTATTGTACGCACTTTGTTAACCGTTTTGTCGAACCCGGTGATAACGGCGCCGTCGAGCGACATGAACTCCCACGCGCTCACGTCCTCCGCGGTGCAGCAAAACACCGTCTTTTCTCCACAGACGACCGAAAGGTCGCCGTTGTATAAACTTATAACGCCTTTTTTGCCCAGAACTATCTCCGCCGTGCTTTCGTCGTTGCGCTCCAGAACGTAGCGCAATGCCTTGCCGTCGAGCTTGCGGCACATATAGAGCCGGAACTCGACGCTGTTCGTATCCTTCGGCGGTTTATCCTTTTTCTTTCCGAACAGCATGGCTTTATTCCGTAATAAACGGCATCGCGCGGAAATAATCCACCGTGTATTTCAATCCGCGTTCGCCCAGCTCGTCCCGCCAGGTGGCGGAATGCGGCTCGATGGAAAGCATACCGTCGTAGCCGTGCTTTTGGAATATCGAAAGCAGCATTCCCCAGTTGACCGAATCCAGCCCGGCGGGCGGATCGTCGAAATGCTCGCCGCCATAGTTTATAGTGCCTTTGAGGTGGATATGCCCGACCTTGCCGCCGTAACGCACCGCTTCGCCGATATAATCCCTGCCGGCGTTGATGGAATGCGACGGGTCGAACTTGATGCCGATGCCGAGGTGGGCGTTCACGATATCCCACGCCGCGGGTTTGTCGATATAGTTGTTCCAGCCGCAGTTATACGTGATGAGCTTTACTTCCCCGCCGCAGCGCTCTTTAAGCGAGCCGAGGTATTTTATCGCCGCGGTGTAGTTTTCGTAAAGCGAAAGCCCTTCGACGTAGTTGACGCCCGCGATATAATAAGGGCACCCGAGCTTTTTGCAGATATCAATAAGCTCGAATTCGTCCTTCTGCTCCTTGGCGTTTATGCCGCCGCCGTTTTCTATGCGCGGCCTGCCCCAACGGCCTATCGCGCCGGTTTTCACGCCGTGCGAATCAAGGGACTTTTTGATCTCCTCCGCGTTGAAATAAGAGATATCGTCCGCGTTGATATCGAACTCTATCCATTTAAGCCCGAGCGAGGCGGCCTTCGCGATCCCGCTTTCGTCGTGGGAAGGCGCTATCATTCCCAATTTCATTTATCCGATCCCTCCGTTTTATCCTCCGTCTCCGCGATTATATAATCCGGGCGGCGTTTTGTTTCGAGATAGGTTTTTGCGAGATACTGCCCGAGTATGCCCACGCAGAGAAGCTGTATCCCGCTGATGAACAGTATTATGACCGTTAACGACGCCCAGCCGGAAACGGCAGAGGACGCGTCGACGATCTTGCGGATGATGATATACAGCGCGCCGATAACCGAGATAATGAAGAACAGGAAGCCCATAAAAGAGCTTATCGCAAGCGGCGCGGTAGAAAAAGCGACGATGCATTCCATCGAATAGCCGAACAGCTTGGAAAACGACCATTTGGTTTTCCCCGCGACGCGTTTTACGTTCGCGTAGCTGATCCATTCGGTCTTATATCCTACCCATTCGAAAATGCCTTTTGAAAAGCGGTTGTATTCGCAAAGTGAAAGCACCGAATCGAGCATGCGGCGCGTCATAAGCCGGTAATCGCGCGCGCCGGAGACGAATTTTACTTTTGAAATGCGGTTGATTATGCCGTAGAAGCACCGCGCGAAGATACTGCGAAGCAGCGGTTCGCCCTTGCGGTTGCCGCGCCGCGTCGCGACCGAATCGCACCCCTTTTCTGTAAGCAGGCGCATCATTTCCGGCAAAAGCGAGGGCGGATCCTGCAGGTCCGCGTCCATAATAACGGCAAAATCGCCTTTGGCGGCGCGCATCCCCGCGAGCATCGCGGATTCCTTGCCGAAATTGCGGGAAAACGAAATATAGCGCGCGGTATTATCCTGCGCGGAATGGGCGCGCAGAACTTCGAGCGTGGTATCCTTCGAGCCGTCGTCGACGTAGATGGATTCGAAATCGAATTCCGGCATGGCGGAAATTGTTTTATTCAGTTCTTCGAAAAAATAAGGGAGCGCTTCGGATTCGTTGTAGCACGGGACGATGACGCTTATTAACTGTTTTGACATCTCAACACCATATTTTGGTTATTATCTTGGTTTCAATATACCATATATATTGTTAAATGTCAAATGTTTTTTACCTTGTTTTATTGACATTTTGCGCTTTGGATGATAATATTACAATATAAAAATGAAAGGCGGCGAAGACGTGGCGGGATATTCGAAGCTCACTACCGAAAGCGTTAACGAAAAAACGCGCGACATAGATAAAAAAAGCGCCCTGGAGATAGCGCGCGCCATTAACGAAGAGGACAAGACTGTGGCTTTTGCGGTGGAACGCGCGCTGCCGGAGATCGCGAAAGGCATTGAAACGCTTGCGGAGACCATTAAAAACGGCGGCGGCGTTTATTACTGCGGCGCCGGCACTTCCGGCAGGCTGGGAGTGTTGGACGCTTCGGAATGCGTGCCCACCTTCGGCGTTTCGCCGGAAACTTTCGTGGGGCTTATGGCGGGCGGCACGGCGGCGCTTTACGAATCGCACGAGACGGCGGAGGACGATCTTTACAGCATCGCGGACCAATTAAAGGAACGCGGATTCGGCAAAAAGGACGCGCTTGTGGCGATAAGCGCCAGCGGCAGCGCGAACTGCGTTAAAGGCGCGCTGATGTACGCAAAGCAGAAGGGCGCGAAAACGCTGTGCGTTACCTGCAACCCGAACAGCGACCTCGTGCCGATGTGCGAAATACCCATTGTAGCGGAGGTCGGCCCGGAGGTTATTACGGGCAGCACGCGGATGAAAGCCGGAACGGCGCAGAAGATGATGCTGAATATGCTTTCGACGGGCGCGATGATACGCTGCGGCAGGGTGCGCGGGAATTACATGGCGTATATGATCCCGAACAACAAAAAGCTTGCCGACCGCGCGGTGCGGATGATCACAGCGAAGACGGGCTGCTCGCGCAAACGCGCGGAGGAGGAGCTGGCGAAGCACGGCGGCCGCATTTACGAAGCGATGGACGAGATAGAAAAAGACGGGATAGAAAAAATTGAATAATCGTTAAGATTTCTATTGAAAAACCGCTTATTTTGTGATATTATATACTATCAAAAATAAAAATATAGGAGATGTTTATTTTGGCTGATTTCAACGAAGAATTCAACAGATTCACAAACACAAAAGACACCACCGCGGAATACGCCCCGGAGGATATCCAGAACAACAAGGTTATGGCGATACTCGCATACCTGTCCTGGCTGGTGCTTATTCCCCTTATCGCGGCGAAGGATTCCAAATTCGCCCGCTTCCACTGCAACCAGGGAATAGTGCTTGCGATAATAGAAATAGTTATCTGGGCGATATTCGGCGCTTTGTCGTTCATTCCCTTTGTGGGCTGGATATTCATAATCATCAACAGCGTTTTAAGTCTGGGCTGCCTGGCGCTGGCGATAATAGGCATTATTAACGCCGCGAACGGCAACGCGAAAGAGCTGCCGCTTATAGGGCATATCAAACTCATAAAATAAAAAGAATTCATAAATCTATTTTCACCGAAAGGAAAACCAAAATGAAAAAGACCTTTGCAATCGCACTAGTTTTTGTTATGCTGTTCGCCTGCGTTCCGTTTGCGGTATCGGCAAAGACCGCCCCGACTTCCGATCTGCCGTTCGAGCTGATAGCTCCCGGGTACTGCTCGGCGGACCGCGGCGCCTATGAAAACGGCCATTATGAATTAGATGGCGATTCCCCCACCACCACGCAGTTCACTTACAGTCTGAGCAACGATATGACCACGTTCTTCAAAAATATGAACGAAGCGAGTCTGCACGACGAGTATGCAGAGTTTATGTCGAAATACACCTATGACGAAATCTGGATGAGTGTTCAGATCGACTGGGCGATAGACGACGTGAACGACAGCGTTTCCGGCTGGCATTACAACGAATACTGGGACGGCGACGAATATTACGGATTAGGCAAAGACAGCGAGGGTAATTACCGCTACGGCGAATGGGACATCGTTGACGGATGGCTGGGCAACGCCGAAGAAACCGTACAGGAAACTTGGATAACGCGCGGAGTTCCGTGGGATTGGGCTTGGAACGGCAACCCCGAAACGCATACTCCCGGCCTGAAGGACCAGATGAGGTCGAATCAGTATACCTACGTTGTAAACGATGACGACGAAGGCGTGCTTACCATCGATTATTCAAAGCATACCGTGTATTTCCGCGCGCGTTTTGTCGTTACGTTAAGGACCGAAGGCGCGGACCACGACGAATGGCGTTTTTCCGAATGGTCCAACGTTGCCAGCTTCGGCAAGGACGCGCCCAAGCTTGAACCGATGAAACAATCCGACCTTATCACGCCGGTGATCACCAGTCTGCGTATGACCGACAAAGAATTCAACGGCAACCCGATAGTCGCGTACACGCTTACAGTTCCCGACACGTTCATGGAAAAGATAACCAAAGTTCAAGCGATAGGCGGCGACGTAAGAGTCGAAGTCGAAGCGCGCGTAAAGGGCGATATCGCGTTTACCGGACTGCAGGGCGACTGGATAGTGCGCGGCGGCGAAATGGAAGCTGACCTGTTCAGTCTTGTGAACGAAACGCGCCCGAATATACCCAAGGATACGATAATCGAACTGCGAGTCCGTTACTCCTATGATCATTCAAGATTCTTTGACGGCACTATGTATTCGGATTATTCCAAGATAATCTCCTTCGGCACCGACGATATCTCCATCGGCGGCGAGCACGGCGAATATACCATTAAATTCCTTAATTGGGACAGCTCCGTTATTTCCGAAAAGAAATACGACAAGGGCGAAAACGTTATAATCCCGCAGAATCCCACCCGTCCGGACGACGACAAATACACCTATGCGTTTACCGGCTGGGACAAAAAGGTAGTTAATCCGGCTAACGGAAACGCCACCTACGTCGCGCAGTACGAAGCGAAACCGAAGCCCGCGCTCGGTTACGTCCCCGGCGACGTGAACGGCAACGGCAAGATAGACGCCGGCGACTACGCGATGGCGAAGCGCTCTGTGCTTAATACCTACGTCCTTACCGAAGAACAGAATATGCGCGGCGACATAAACAAGAACGGCAAAGTCGACGCGACCGACTACGCGAAGATAAAACGCCACTTCCTGAAGACCTACGTCATACCCGGCGCGGAAGGAAAATAAAAAGTTCATTCAAAAAAGACTGCCCTCGGGCAGTCTTTTTTTCGTTTTCGGTTTATGCGCTGTTAGTATTTTACTGTTCGTCGCCGCCGCCGTCAAGCGTCGCGCCTTCGTCCTGCGCGGGCTCTTCGCCGCCTTCGCGTGTTTCTTCCGGCGCGTCGGTTTCTTCCGGCTCTTCCGGCTCTTCCGGTTCGTCGCCGCGCGGCTTTTTATCCTTATTGCCGTATTCGGCTTTTAGGCGCTTGCGGCGTTTATCCAGATAATAATACAGCGGCAGACCTATAAGTCCCGTCGTCATTACGACGATGAACATTACCTGAAAGATCTTATTCACAACGTCCATCGCTCCGGTCTTTTCTTCAGCGCTCGTTTCGGCGCTCGTTTCCGCGGATGAGCCGGAAGCTTCCGGCTTGCTGTTTTCGGTATCGGCGCTTTGTGCTTCCGGTTTAGATTCTTCCGCCGTATGCGCGGCGGCGTAGGCGGCTTTTGCGCCGTCCTTGTCCGCATTAAGCGCAAGGCGTATTATACCGGACGCGCGCTTCGCCGCGCGGCTCAGCCCGTGACTGTACTTCCCTTCATAAGCGAGTTCGCCCGTTTTATCGTCTTTCGGCGCGTTTGCGGATACTTCTTCGGCGTACGCTTCGAACCCGGCGCAGAGCCGTTCAAGCGTGCCGGAGCATTCGGAAACGCTTTTATCCCGCAATTCATTTTGCGCCTCGCCCGCGGAATCGGTAATTTTTAGCTGAATATCGTCCCCCTGCGGAGGATACGCCGCCAAATACTTATCAACTGCTGCCGTAAACTCGTCCAAAGCCGCCAGCACCGTTTCCTTTGCGCTTGAGGTGGGGTTTACGGCGGGCGCGCCGAACGCGGTCTTTTCGATATTTCCTTTATATTTGCCCGCGATATACTGCGAATAGGAGAAGAACGCGGTCCCGGCGGCGCCGAGCTCGCCGCAAACAGTTATCTGGTCAAGGTAATCCTGCGGTCCGTTGTCGCGCAGGCCCATCACGGCATAAACTTTATCTCCGCAGAGGTCGAGAGTCTGCCGCGTCCACTTCGCGACGGCGTCGGTGGTGCCGTATGCCATCGGATAGATTATGTCAACCAATCCCTCTTTTATCCAGGAGCGCGAATCCTGGCAGGTCGTTCCGGGAAGCGAGCTTAACGAAGCGGGCGCCACGTCGCAGGAAAACCACACGTCGGGGCGGATCTCGTTTATCATTTCCTTAACGGATCTTACAAGATCGGTAACGTAGGCGGCGCGGAATTCCGTCCACTGCTGCCAGCCGTTCTGCCCGGAGTTGGTCGGAACGGATTTTATATTCGTATATTTCTTTAAGAATTCCGATTTTGTATAATCGTCGTAGCCGAACACCTCGCCGGTAACTTCGGGATAGCGCACGTAATCGAGCTGGAAGCCGTCGATATCGTAGTTTTCCAGGAAGTATTTATACGTTTCCAGCAGGGTTTCTTTTACCTCCGGCAGCGCGGGGTTAAGGAAGAACGCGTCGCCGTATTCGTTGCTTACCTTATCCTTGCCCTTGGCGGAGATGCAGCGCCATTCCGGCTTTTTCATACCGGCGGAAAGTTTGGTGTTTGCGGTGCCCTCGTACCCCACGCGGTAGCAGGACATCCACAGATGCACTTCTATGCCGTCTTTATGGAATTCGTCAATATACATTTTCAGCATATCCGCGCCGCCGAACGCCGGATTCTGCACGAAAAGCGAATCCTCCGGCATCGGGACGATCATGGAATTATCGAACATCGCCTCTATGCAGACGCTGTTGAAGCCGAGGTCTTTAATTGCTTTTACGGTATTCTGCACCGCGCGTTCGTTTTTATTCGTCGGGATGCGAAGCCAGATCGTGCGCGCCTGCACGGAATAATGCGGGACGAACAGCTTTTCGGTTTCCTCCGCGAGAGAAGTGAAATCCTTGTCCTTTGCGGCGAACAGCGTTTCGTCGCCGGAGGAAGCGGCGGCGATCACTTCGTTTTTAAGGTTTTCGAGTTTTACAATATTCTCTTTCGCGGTCTCGCCGTCGTATTCGTAAAGATTATGTTCGAAATCGCGGTATTTCGCAAGCAGGCCGCCGTAGGTTATTTCGAACTTTTTGCCGATCCCTTCGCGGGTATAGCCGATGGTGAACTTTTTCGCGGATTCGTCCAAAGTAACCGTCATACCAAGCTTCGCGGCGTTTATAAGCGGCTGTTTGAAGGTCCCTATCGCGGAAAGCACAAATCCGCCCTCCGGGACGGCGTTGTTGTTCCCGCCTACCGAAACGACGGTGCCTTCCTTATCGCAGACGACCTCATAGCCCCAGGTGTTCGTACCCGTGGTCTCCCTGCCGCGGTAGATTATAAGCGTGTTCTCCGCGCGGGTGGTGTTTATACCGGTGAACTGCATTTCGGTCAGCTTGAACAGGTCGTCTCCCGCGCCCGCGGCAAACGCCGGAACGAGCGAAAACAGCATTGCGGAAAGAAGTATCGCGGTGATTCGTTTTTTCATTATGTAAACCTCTCTGAAGATTATTCTCCTCGTTTGCCTTCGGTCATCGCGTTATAAACGGCGAGCGCGTATTCTTTGTAGCTTTCGTCCTTCGGATGCAATCCGTCTTTGAAAACCTCCGGGTGCGATCTCGACCAAGTCCAAAGGTCGATCACGGGCAATTCGTATTCCCGCGCGACGCTTTGAAGTATCGGAAGCGCGTATTTTTCGATGCGGGCCGACCATTCATCGGCGTTCCACTGATCGCCCGGCACTTTTGTGAGCGAGCACGGCAGGCAAAGGTATATTTTCGGGTTCGAAGGCAGCGCTTTGTAGGAATCGAGCAGCTCTTTGACACTCTGCTCGAACTTCTGCGCGCGGTCGGTGCCTTCCCACGCCTTGTACGGCTGGTTGGAGGTGGGGTTGCAGTCGTTCGTCCCGAGCGCGAATATAACGATATCCGGCGCGAGCGAGAGCGACTGTTTATACTGAGCGGTCTTGCAATAGGCGAACTGGTCGGTGCTTACCACGGAATAGCCGCTTATTCCGTAATTCATCACAAAGTATTCCGGCCCGAGCATTTCCTGCAGATAGGTGGGATAGTTCTTGTTCGGGTCGTCGGAATTGGAGCCCTCGGTTATCGAGCCGCCGACGCAGGCGACAGTTGTTATTTCTCCGGTCCCCTTTTGTTTCATATCCTTCAGCTCCCCGCCTTTGTCGATAAGCTTTGCGAATTCCTTTACGGCGAGATACGCGCCGCCCGCGTTGTTCGCCGCGAAAATCACCGAAGCGCCTTTTACGGCAAGGTAATAGTCGCCGCGTTCGTTATAAATCTCGTAGAAATAGTCGTCGCAGACTTCCCTGCCTTCGCACATCCCGACAAGCAGTTCGGTCTCCTGCGCGGGGAGTTTTTCGTCCTCGGCGTATATATCCGGGGTGTATCCGGTTTTTTCCGCGACAAGCGACTGCAGCTCCCTCGCGACGAAAAGATACTGCGAGGGCACGTTTGTTTTGCGGTAGACGATGCGGTATTCTGAAAGTTTATGGCCATTTATACCGAAAACGTTCACTGGCTCTTCGCCGCAATCCGGCGTTAATTCGGAAACCGGATCGTCCGAAGGCGAAGCCGTTTTTCCGCAAGCCGCTAACGAGAACAGCAAAACAGCCGCCAATAAAACACAAATAAGCTTTTTCATTGTTTCCTCCGGTATATCGAAGCGGTCGGGTCTGCGCAAACATATTTTATAACATCGCGAACGGTTTGTCAACAATACGTTTTATAAAATAATAATAAAGTAAATTAAGCGTAAATATTGACTTTTCGGCGAAAAATGTTATACTATAAACAACTATGTAATGAAAGGACCAGCCGATGAGCGAAACGAAGGTTATTTGCTTTGCCAACCAGAAAGGCGGGGTCGGCAAAACGACCAGCGCGGTGAATATCGCCGCCTGCCTCGCGCGGAGCGGAAAGAACGTGCTGTTTATAGATTCCGACCCGCAGGGCAACGCCACGAGCGGGCTCGGCATACACAAAAAAAGCATCGGCGTCGGCACGTACGACGTTGTTATCGGCAGGGCGCAGATATCCGAAGCTATAATACCGACTTCGCAAAAAGGGCTTTACATAGTCCCCGCCGGGATAGATCTTGTCGGCGCGGAGATAGAGCTTGTTGACGAGCCGAACCGCGAATACCGTTTGAAAGACGCGGTAAACAGCGTTTCCGGCAGGTACGATTATATAATCATAGACTGTCCGCCCTCGCTCGGGTTATTGACGATAAACGCCCTTACCGCCGCAAGATACGTTGTCATCCCGGTACTGTGCGAGTATTATTCGCTCGAAGGGCTTTCGCAGCTTACGATAACGATTTCGCAGATAAGGCGAAGATACAATCCCGAAATAGAGCTTTTAGGCGTACTGATAAATATGTTCGACGGGCGGCTTAATCTTACGATAGCCGTGCTGGAGGAGATAAAAAAGCATTTCGCGGGGAAAATATTCCGCACCCCGGTGCCTCGCAGCGTTAAGATAAGCGAAGCGCCGAGCCACGGGATGGTAATTACCGAATACGACCGCAACGGTAAAGGCGCCGCGGCATACGCCGCGATCACGAGCGAGCTTATGGACCGCTGCACCGGAAACGGAGGTTAATATGGCGAAAAAAGGATTGGGGCGCGGACTTGACGCGCTGCTTGCCGACAATTCGATAGAAGAGCGCGCCTCGTCGGGCGGGATAACATTATTAAAGCTTTCGGACGTGGAGCCGAACCGCGCTCAGGCGAGAAAGCGTTTTGACGAACCGGCGCTTCTGGAGTTGGCGGATTCGATACGCCTGCACGGCGTCCTGCAGCCGATAACCGTTCGCCGCAAGCAGAACGGATATTACGAGATAATCGCGGGGGAACGCCGCTGGCGCGCTTCCAAGATCGCCGGACTGAGCGAGATACCCGCGCTCGTACGGGAAGCGGACGACCTGCAGGCAAGCGAAATGTCGCTTATCGAAAACCTCCAGCGCGAAGACCTTAACGCGGCTGAGGAAGCCCGCGGCTACCGCGATCTTATTGAAAAGTTCGGGCTAACACAGGAGGAGGCCGCGGCGAAAGTAGGCAAATCGCGCACCGCCGTCGCCAACCTGCTGCGGATATTGAAGCTGCCCGGCTCGGTGCTCGCGTTTGTTGAAGACGGCTCGCTTTCATACGGGCACGCAAGGGCGCTTATCCCGCTTGCGCAGACTTTCGACGAAGCCACCGTCGAATCGAAAGCGCGAATAGTGATAAACGCCGATCTAAGCGTACGGCAGACCGAGAATATGGTTAAAAAGCTGCTTTCCGGCGAAAACGGCGCGGTGACGAGCGAATCAGCAGTCGGAAGAGCGTATTACGGCAAGCTGGAGCGCGACCTTTCCGATTCGCTCGGGCGGAAAGTAAGCATAAAGCGCGGCGTTTCCGGCAAAGGGCAGGTCTGCCTTTCGTTCAGCGACCCGGAGGATCTTGAAAACCTTATAACCGGGCTGTGCGGCGAAGATTTTTTCGAGAGTAACGATTAATAAAGATTTGGAGATATAAAAATGTTAGACATTAAGTTTGTGAGAGAAAACCCCGATATCGTTCGTGAGAACATCAAAAAGAAGTTCCAGGACGCCAAGCTTCCGCTTGTCGACGAAGCGATCGCTTTGGACAAACTCAACAGAGAGATAAAAGTTGAAGTAGAGGCGCTGCGCGCCGAACGCAACCGCACCTCCAAGCAGATCGGCGCCCTTATGGCGCAGGGCAAAAAGGACGAAGCGGAGGAAGTGAAGCGCCGCATCGCCGCCGAGGGCGCGAAGATCGACGAGCTTTCCGCCGAGGAAAAGGAAGTTGAAGAGAAGCTGCTCGCCGTTATGATGCGGATCCCGAACATTATCGATCCTTCGGTGCCCATAGGCAAAGATGACAGCGAAAACGTTGAAGTCACCCGCTACGGCGAACCGCTTGTCCCGGATTTCGAAATACCCTATCATACCGATATACTCGAACGTCTGCACGGCATAGACCTCGACAGCGCGCGCCGTGTTGCCGGGAACGGGTTCTATTACCTCACCGGGGATATAGCGCAGCTCCATTCCGCCGTGCTCGCTTATGCTCGTGACTTTATGATAAAGCGCGGGTTCCAGTACTGCATCCCTCCGTTTATGATAAGGAGCAACGTCGTTACCGGCGTTATGAGCTTTGCGGAAATGGACGCGATGATGTATAAGATCGAAGGCGAAGACCTTTATCTTATCGGCACGAGCGAGCATTCCATGATCGGCAGATTCATCGACACCATAATCCCCGAATCGGAATTACCCAAAACGCTTACGAGCTATTCTCCCTGCTTCCGCAAAGAAAAGGGCGCGCACGGCATAGAAGAGCGCGGCATATACAGAATACACCAGTTCGAAAAGCAGGAAATGATAGTTATCTGCAAGCCCGAAGACAGTATGATGTGGTTCGACAAGCTCTGGCAGAACACAGTCGATCTGTTCCGTTCGATGAATATCCCCGTGCGCACGCTCGAATGCTGCTCCGGCGATCTGGCGGACCTTAAAGTCAAATCGCTCGACGTCGAGGCGTGGTCTCCGAGACAGAAAAAGTATTTCGAAGTCGGCTCCTGCTCCAACCTCGGCGACGCGCAGGCGCGCCGGCTCCGCATCCGTGTCGACGGAAAAGAAGGCAAGTACCTTGCACACACTTTGAACAACACCGTGGTAGCGCCTCCGCGTATGCTGATCGCGCTTATAGAGAATAATTTAAGAGAAGACGGCAGCGTGGCGATCCCCGCGGTGCTGCAGCCCTATATGCTCGGAAAGACCGAGATAAGACCTTAACGCTTTATTGTTTGCGGAAGGAAGCTTGAAATGACTGTCAGAACGGTGGTAATCGCCGCCACGCTTGCGCTTGCCTGCGGAATAATTACTGTGTTTTACAATTCCCGCTATATAGGCAGGTTCGTCCGCGCCATACTCGATATAGACGCGCTCTCGCCCGAATCGGCGATCACGCTGGGCGAGCTCGGTTTGAAGGAGAGCGCGCTGTTCCGTTTTGCTACGCGTCCCGGGACCTCGCTTTCGAAAACCGTTATAAAAACAGCGGACGGCTGTTATTATATCGATCCGCAGCACGCGGAGCTTGCGCGCAAAAAATACCGCGACGAACACGCCACGGTGCTGTTAGTCATGCTTCTGCTGCTCGCCGTCTGTGTGTTTGCGATAGCGGCTTCCTATTTGTTCCCCGAGATTTACTCTTTCGCGGAAAGAAGATTCACCGATATATTCGGCGGAGGACGTTAAAATGAAGAAAAAGAAAAAAGCAAATCCGTTGATAGTGATACTTGCACTTGCGATAGTAATGGTGCTTATTACCGTCGGCGTCGTCCTTATACTCGGCTACCGGTTCACCACGCTTCCGAACGGCGCGAAGTTTTTGGGCAAATCCGAAAACGGCCAGCCGGTTAGCGGAACGATAAAATACCAGACGGGTATGGAAGCCGAGCTCGATTATTTCGCAAAGACGATACGCTATAAAAACGGCGATATATACATCGGCGATATCGTGAACGGCTGCCGCGAAGGCAACGGCGTTATGCAGTACAGCGCGACCGGAGACGTTTACGAAGGGCAGTTCCGCAACGACGAGTTATCCGGGACCGGCGTGTTCAAATACGCGCAGGGCGACGTTTACAGAGGAACGCTGCTTAATTCCAAAAAAGACGGCTACGGCGTTTTCGAATATTCCAACGGCAACCGTTACGAAGGCACCTTCCGCGACGACGTGCGCAGCGGTCAGGGCAAATTCGTGTGGGCTTCCGGCGCGAGCTACGAGGGCGGATTCGAAAACGACCTTAAAAACGGCTACGGAGTTATGACTTTCGAAAGCGGAAGCAAATACGAGGGCACGTTCAAAAACGATATGCGCGACGGCGACAACTGCGTTTACACCTGGGCAAACCGCGAAAGGTACAACGGTTCGTTCCGCAACAACCTTATGGACACTCGCAAGGTGGATGAAAACGGCGAATTCATAAAAGGCGAAAACGGCGAATACGTACACGGCGATATGGCGGTCTACACCTTTTCGACGGGAAGGACCTACCGCGGATACTTTGTCGAAGGTCAGGCGGTCGGCGTACGAATAGAAAACAACACCGAAGAGGTATCCAATCCGTGAGCAGATTTGTTTATTCGGCGTTTGCCGACGAAATAAGCGAAAGCTTCGATATACAGATAGAATCACTTCACAAGCTCGACATCGGTATGCTCGAGCTTCGCGGAGTTGACGGCAAAAGCTTTACGGAGCTTTCCCCGCGCGGAACGCGGGAAGTAAAAAAGAAGCTGGCTTACGGCGGCATCGGGCTTTCCGCGCTCGGCACCCCGCTGGGAAAGATATTTGCCGACGGCGATATGAAAGCGCATCTTGCTCTTATGGACAGGATAATGGATATAGGAGGTACGC